>Ga0180438_10000222_pt1 | contig 117756 bp, 83 predicted proteins | sample SS_ome_12_FD_132455 | JGI IMG/M metagenome (GOLD analysis project Ga0180438, IMG submission 132455) | Hypersaline lake sediment archaeal communities from the Salton Sea, California, USA - SS_3_D_2 metaG | ecosystem: Environmental > Aquatic > Non-marine Saline and Alkaline > Hypersaline >... | reverse complement strand
TTAGGCAGGTTGAGCAGCAGTATGCCGAGCAGGAGCTATCGGTCCCGGAAATCCATCCCGCATCAGAGCAAAAAGACGATTTGAAAAAACAAAGCCAATCTGTGCCGGGCTTAATGGGCGCAAAGTCTTATGCAACAAGAGGTAATGGCAACAATTCGACTGCCACCGACGAAGAAAACAAAGCCAAACAAAGCCAATTTGACGATGCTGTATTGGTCAAAGCAGTGGGAAAAAGGAAGAAATCGCCTGCTGCAGCTACTGGTTAGCCGAATTCAATGTGTTTGTTGGGCCATTCTGGAAAAATGCACGATCCAGATTGGACTTGGGAAGGCGACTTGCATAAGGGTATTTGAGAAGTATAATGGCCCTGACGTAAAGTGTATGCTAATTTTTTTTCAAAGATGATTTTTTAAGGAGATCCGCCATGGCGGAAGTATCGAACCATCCAGCAAAGCGAATCACAGCGATTGTAATTATGCTTATTATCAGTTTTTCTCTTTGCGTTTGTGCCGCGGCGAGCGAACGTACACTGCGTGCCGGGACAGCAATGATTGATATTACGCCGGAAAAGCCGGTCAAGATGTCGGGCTACGGGGCACGTACCGCCCTTTCGGAGGATGTCCATGATCCTCTGTCGGCGAGAGTTGTTGTATTCGAGAACGACGACAAGCGGCTCGTGCTGGTCTCGAGCGACCTGTTAGGCTTTTACGGAGGGACCGCGGATAAGTTCCGCAAGGTCATTCTGAGCGAATTCGAGCTGGAGCCGGGCGAGCTTTTTCTAAGCGCGATACATACACACGACGGCCCTACTTTGACCATCGATAAGGAGAAAGGTCACCCGAACAATCTCGAATACACAAAGAACCTGGAAGGTAAGTTGATTGAAGTCATCCGCAAAGCGCTTAAAAATACCGGCTCGGTCCATATCGGTACAGGCATTGGATATTCCCCGGTTGGTATCAACCGCCGTGAACTTCAGTTCGACAGCACCGGCAACAGCCGGATAAGACTCGGGCGCAATCCTTACGGCCCGACCGACAAGGAAGTTTTGGTGATGAAGGTGGTAAAACCTGACGGGGCTACGGTCGCATCCTTGTTCGATTATGCCACACATGCTACATGTCTGGGCGGCAAAAATCTCACCATAAGCGGCGACGTCCTCGGGCTTGCCGAGCAGTTTGTCGAGAAGATTCTGGGTGAAGAGATAATTGCTCCGGCGTTCGCAGGAGCTTCCGGTGATATCGATCCATGGTTCAGGGTGCTGCCCGGATTCAATACCGAGCCGGGCTGGATCCCCGAGCCTGTGTTGCTCGGGACATTGTTGGGCGAGGAAGTCGTTCATGTCTTTCGCGGCATCGAAGCGCTTTCGGCCGGTGGTGACATCGGGGCGTCTTTTGTAACGCTCGAGCTGCCGGGTAAGCAGCGAGGCGAGCTTGAGATTAAGAAAGACCACCCGCCGGCACAGTTCAATGTCACCGCCGCGAGAGTTGGTGACATCGGCTTCGTCGGCCTCGGCGGGGAAGTCCTTACGGAAATCGGTATGTCGATAAAGGCGGCCTCGCCGTTTAAGCATACATTCGTGATTACGCACTGTAACGGCGCCGCCGGGTATCTTCCGCCGGAGCATTTATATATTGAAGGAGGATATGAAATCACCAGCAGCCGATTCGCACCGAAAGCGGCGGATATAGTCGTAAAGCAGGCCGTCAAAATGCTGCATGAGCTATAACGGATTTCTGATAGCGATTTTGTTGGCTCCGTCGACGATTGTGATTTTGGTGTCCGGCTGCTCGGTGAGCCAGTCGTCGACGACCGCTTGTGGTTCATGTGCCGGACTGAGATGCGCCGCCCGGACGATGTCATCGGGTATCTGTGAGTATATATGGATTCGCCGCAGGCGCCGAATCAGCCGGGCGAACTTGTACGGCTTGTGGCTGTATAGTTTGTATTCGCTCTTTATAGAATTGAATATTTCGTCGATAGGCATGGTCAGCCGGCGGTAGAAATTCTCCATCGTCTTTGCTTCGCCGATACCGTTCGGGCAAGCGGCCAAAAATAGTATCTCGCCGCCGTCGGTCACGGCGTCCTTTGTCAGCTCGAGCGCCCGCTGGGCGATGTAAAGGTCGATATCGTTCGGCAGGCCGCCGGGCGAGACGATTAACCGCCCTGCCGGCGTGACGGTGTGAGTATTGCGCCGGTCGACAATCTCAAAAGCCTCGGTGCTGACGGATTCGACATGCCCGAATTTCGCCCAGCGGATTTGTCCCGAGGTCGTAATCGTTGCCAAGGTGAAGACTGGCCGCTCTTTTACAATCAGTTGCATCCCTTCGAGCTGGTCGCAGGCTAAAGGATTATTCCTTCTGTTGCCGTCCGGATGCCAGGGATGTATGCCGAACGTCGATTTGTCATCGAGGGCAAGGCTGTGGTTCTGTTCGGCCGTCCGAAAGGCGCATATCCCCGGCACGAAGTTCTTTATGGGATTCGAATAGCCGGCGAAGTAATGGACCTTGACGTCCGAGAGCACAAGGAAAACGTCCGCGTCGCCGGCCGGAGCGTTGTAGATGATTTCCGTGCCGTATGACGTGACACCCGCTTCGGCGAATACGGCTCGCTCACAATCGTGGGCGTTGATTTCGTAATTGCCGATTTGTGCTTTGACGGCGGCCTTTTGAATTTGTGTTGTGATCTTGCTGTTCTGGGGCGTCGCCGGCTCGTGCGTGCCGGTGCATAGCACAAATCGAACGAATGAGCATGTTCGAAGTACGGCGAACAACTGCTCGAATATGTCCTCGAAAGGCTCGTCGCGCGTGCCGTCGTCCAGCAGCAAACAGAGACGCCTGCCGGCAATAATTTGTCGAAAGTTTTCGACTTCCGGGCCGGACATCACCTGCTGAAGAATCGCACGATTGTCCGCTTCCCGTTCGTCCTGCCACGGCCTGATGATGTGAGCAATGCTGGCTTCGGGGATCTGAAGTGACACGGTATTGTCGCCGTAGTGGATATCGACTTTCATTATGGCTGTTGGTCCTTATCGTATTGATTTATGGCGTATCGGCATTTGCTTGTCTGATGATGTCGAGCAATTCATCATCGGTCAGCTCGACGGGATTGCCTTTCATGCTGCTCGATTTTTTGGCTTTCGCCGCTATGGTTTCGAAATCCTGCCGCTGCAATCCGAACCGGGCCAGTGACGGCACTTTTAATGCCGTGCAGAGTTCCTGCATCCATGTCACTGCGTCGGCGGCTTTTGCCGAGGCGTCGCCGGTCAGGAGCCTGGCGGCCTCGTCGTACTTCGCCAGTGCCGGTGAATTTGGATTCCGCTGCCGCAGCGCCTGAACGTTGGCCTCCATGACGAACGGCAGAAGCCGGGCGCAGATAACGCCGTGCGGGGCCGAATACATGCCGCCCAGCGGGCCGGCAAAACCGTGCACGGCACCCAGCTTTGCGTTCGCAAGGCCCAGGCCGCTAAAGAGGCTTGCCAGCGCCATGTCCTGACGTGCTTCATGGTCGTTACCGTTTTCATAAGCACGGCGAAGTGAATGGCCGGCTCGGCAAAGGCCTTCCCGGCAGATGCCGTCCGTCAGAGGATTCGCCCGGCCGGAGACGTAAACCTCGAGCAGTTGAGTCAGAGCATCCAGGCCCGTGCCGGCAGTGACCGAAGGTGGCATCGAATGGGTCAGTTCCGGATCGACGACGGCCAGGCGAGGCAGCATATAAGGACTCCTCATGCTGACCTTGACCCGGTGTTCGGGCACGCTCAGCACGGCATTGCGAGTGACCTCGGCGCCGGTTCCGGCGGTGGTCGGAATCGCAATGTGCGGTGCTGCGTTCAAGGCAAGTGGTTTTCCGTCGCCTACCACCTCCAGGTAGTCTTCAAGCTCGCCGCAGTTGGTAAGCATTGCGGCGACGACTTTGCCGGTATCGAGAACGCTGCCGCCGCCGAAGCTGATTACAAGGTTGCATTCGTCTTGACGGGCCGCCTGCACCGCTGCTGATGCGACAGTTGTGGTCGGCTCGCCGGAGACGTTGAATGTCACATAGTCAGTGCCATGTTTGCTAAGGGGTTCGAGAAACGGTGCGGCACGTTCGATGGTACTGCCCGTGACGACAAAAGCACGTTTGCCCATCTCGCCGGATGCTGATGCGGCTTCCGAGACGGTGCCGGGGCCGAATATGATGCGTGTTGCTGTTGCGAATTCGAATCTCATGTCGATCAGCCCCAGCCCTGCTCGTCGGGAAACACGTTAGTGTATTTGATGCTCGTGCGGGGCTCGGCCATCATCTCGGCGACAGTGTCACGCCATTTTTGATAATGTGCCGTCTCCTTGTGCCTGGCCGGGTCTTGTTCGGTGCGATAGACTTCGACCAGCACAAAACTCGCCGGATCATCACGCTGGCGGATGACATCGAATCGAGCAATGCCCGGCTCGGAGATGCTGTTGCGGGCGTTCTCAAGCGTCGCCGCCTCGAAGGCTTCGACCTGGTCGGGCTTAACGTGAACGAAAACGTGAACTATAAGCATAATCGTGCTCCTTACAGGTTTTAATGTTTAAGCCGGAGTTTACCAAATTGACTGCTATCTTAAAAGACATCTTTCCGCCGTCGCAATTCTGCAAAGACCTCTACGGCCTGCGCCTGCGGCATACCAAGAGCCGTCTTCATTTCAGGTGTGCCGGCACGCAGGAAACAATTCGTGCTCTTTTCCAGCAATATGCTGGAAGGAACCGTCAGCTTGCCTTGTTTGAGCAACTGTCTGACCTGTTCAAGACGCTCTTTGACAATTTGGTTGCCGGGCTCAATACCTGATGCGAATTCGTAATTCTCCAGCGTGTAATCGTGTCCGCAGTAAACAAGCGTATCGTCGGGCAGTGACGCCAGTTTTTGCAGCGAATCGGCCATCGATTGTGCATCGCATTCCAGCAATCTGCCACAGCCTCCGACGAATAATGTGTCACCTGTCCAGAGGATGGCGTTTTCATTGCCGGCCGAAGGCTCCATGTAATAGCAAACCGACGTGTTGGTATGGCCGGGCGTGGCAATCACACGGACTTGACGGTCACCAACCGGTAGAATCTGTCCTTCGCTCACGACCATATCAATGCCGGGAATTCTCCGCTTATCGGCACCGATGACTTTGCAGCCGGTTTTCCGTTTGAGTTCGTCAGTCCCGGCGGTATGGTCCCAATGGTGGTGAGTGAGGAGAATAGCCTTGAGGTTCAGGCCGTGCTGTTTAATAGCTCTAAGCACTAAAGAGCCGTCACTGGGGTCGACTGCAAACGAATCGATTTGATTGTAGCGGTACAGATAGATAAAGTTATCGCCGAGTGCCGGGATTGTGATTACCGAATTCATAGTTCCTCGAATAGCATTTACTTCAAGCTTCAGCAATATTTTTTACGTTACATAACATGACTTTGCTGATAGGCTACCATTAAATGCCCTTGCTGTCAAAAAATCAAACTGATGTTGTATTTCATCATAAACATGTTGATAAAACAGGTACGACGCATAATAATATTCACTAAAGGCCGGTACTTGTTTGGGACAAGAGATGAGAATATATACATATATGGCTGTGTTTAATGAGTGGCCGGGAAAAGGGATTAGGCTGCTTCAACTGTCGCGAGCGATGCGTGTTTATGTGCACTTACTCCGTTGGAATCTCATTATATTGACTATTATCATTTTCTCGACAGGAGGATGTATGAAGCATTCAGCTACCAGCAACGAGCAAGTTGCACAAACGCAGTTTGAACTTTATCCGATCGGAAAAGTCGTAAAGGAACAAGGTAAAACGATGATAGTCCTCGACAAGAAATACCAGCCGGGATTGCTGGGATTGGACAAGCATTCTCACGTTCACGTTATTTACTGGTTCAACAAAAACGATACGCCGGAGAAACGGGCTGTTTTACAGGTTCATCCTCGCGGCAACAAACAAAATCCGCTTACGGGTGTATTTGCCACTCATTCGCCCTTTCGTCCGAACCTGATTGCCATAAGCAAATGCAACATAATCTCTATACACGAAAATGTCATTGAGGTTGAGGACATCGATGCCTTTGACGGCTCGCCGGTGCTCGATCTCAAAGGTGATTTCTTTATGTACAATCCGAAATAAGTTTAGATATATCAAAGGAGAGCTACATGCGCACAATACTGACAGGTTGGATAGTTTCATTATTATTTGCATCAACTGTGACGGCTGTGGATTATTTTCCACTTAAGGAAGGGAATCAATGGTCATACTCTATGTCGAATGGTGTGCAGATGACGATGACCGTAAAGGAATTCGTCAAAGTGGGGGACGTTCTTTGTGCTGCAGTTGAAACTACGATTGGCGTCCAGGCCACGCGTGAATATCTGGCCGCCGATGCCGAGGGACTCAAAGCATATATGTCACAGATTCGGGGGCAGGAATTTCGCTACGATCCGCCTGTGCTTCGGATTAAACTGCCATTTAAGGCGGGACAGACCTGGACCTCCACGGTAAACAAGTATGGTATACCGCTCACTACAACGTTCGAGTCGCTTGGCACCGAGAAAACCCAGACGCCCGCAGGGTCTTTTGAATGTGTCAAGGTCAAGTCCACTCTTACGACGATGCAGGGACAGCCGTCGATGATTTCGGTTGGTTATTACGCCCCAAATACAGGATTAGTTCACCAAACGATAGAGATGGCGGGACAGCAATTACATGTCACTCTGGAATCAACGAATGTCAAGCCGGAGCGGCGGCAAGCACCACCTTCCAAGCCTGATGCTCCCGCACAGATACGTTGTCCGGAGTGCAACACTCTCGTGAATGCTACTGCGAAGTTCTGCCCTCAGTGTGGAGCAAAGATAACTCTTCCTACGGCTCCTGGGGTCTGCCCAAAGTGTAACACCAAGCTCCCGGCCGGGGCTAAATTCTGCCCCGCCTGCGGACAGAAAATTACTGCTGCTCCTGCTGGGATTGATAAAACACAGCGGAGTGATAATCCGGTGGGTCAAGGTCCGGTTCTCGAAAAATATCAGTCACAGGATGGTAAATTGCTGCTGTACAAGCCACAAAGCTGGGCAGTTCACGAAGAGGAGCTTGGCGAAGGGATCCGCGCTGCGTATGTTATGGAACCGCAGGAGGAAGCTGCTGTTGTATTTATGAACTTCCCCGTGGATGAGCAGGTCAAGGATTCCGTAGCACTATCGGCAAGATGTCTTACGGCAGTGGGTGAAGAATTTTCCGACATGAAAGTGACTAAAATGACTTCCACGCCTGAACGGGATCGCACAATTGCAGAAATTGCACTGACTGACGAAGGTGAAAAAGGGATTGGGCACGGTTATTTCTTTTACACTCAGCGCATTGGAACCGTTTATCTAATGGTCGCCCATGAGGATAAGTGGAACGAGCTTCGTCCTACGCTGACGGCGATTGTTTCAAATCTCGCTTTCACTCCTGAGGGCGTCGCAGCGGTTCAGCAGCAGGGAAAGCAGCTTGCCGAGCAAACAGCCGAGCCCCAGGGGCAGGTTCTTTCTCCGGCGGCAATGATCAAGCGGGCGACGCAGAGAACCGGCAAACAAGTACCCCTTCAACCGGCGGCGCTGCCCGATCGGTCGATGTCGATGCAAATCCCGCAGGGCTGGAGCATCGAGGGCCAGAAACTCCAGTTCATAGTGGTAAAGGATCCACAAACAAGAACGCACGGCTTGAGTTATGTAAGTCATACGATTATCCCAACGGACATAGCAATACCGGGTGCCATCAATGCACCTTACCAGCCTCCGCCGCAGGCCTTGAGTCTCGTGCTCGAGTACGGCCGTTTCAGCAGAAACGTCCAGGTCATCAGCCAGTGTGCGGCCGAACAGGCTGTGCCGGAAATGGTTCAGACAATTCAACAGATGCGTGCTCAGGGACTACAGGTCGATGCGCGCCTGCTTTACGTCCGTTTACAAAATGTCCCCACGGGCAAAACGATGCGCGGGCTCTTCAGCGTCATGTGTTCGGCCGTATCCATGAGTCCCGTCTGGCAGGTCTCCGTGCAGGGCAGTTGGGCTCCCGATACGGAATTCGAAGAATGGCTGCCGCTGTATCAGCGGATTGAGAAGACGATCGAGGTAAACCAGCAGTGGATGGGTGGGGAGATGCAGAACCGCGCGTTTCGGCAGCAACAGTTAAACCGCAATTTACAAAGGTCTATCGCCGAGTCGAACCAGGCGTTTGACGGCTATATGGACAGCCTGCAGAATGCCGGCCGCAGCCGGGACTACACGGCTCATATGTGGAGTCAGACGACGCTCGGTCAGGGCACCTGGGTCGCGGAGAACGAAGGTTCTCGGGTTTACCAGACCGATTCCTGGGGCATCGAGGGCCCGGAAGGAAGAATCGAGGGTCCGGCTTACAACACGACCAACTTCAACGGCCAGAATCCCTGGGGCGGTCAGCTCGAGCTGGTAGATACGCGCGCTGAATATGAGAAGTACATTGCAAATCTGAATTGACCGGGTGCGTTACCCGTAACAGCTTTTTTATCCTAAACTTAACCGGGACTGATGAAAGCTGGTTTTAAAAAAACGCTGCGGATTTTTACGGTCGGACATTCCAACCTTTCTTTCGAGCAGTTTGTATCGCTGCTTAAGGAGCATGAAATCGGCCTTGTCGCCGACATAAGACGCTATCCATCTTCGAGAAAGTTTCCTCATTTTAATCGCCCGGTCTTGTCCGAACTGATGGCGGCGGAGAACATCGATTACTTATGGCTGGAATCGCTGGGCGGCCGAAGGCATACTAATGAAGATAGTAAATCTTGTAACCTCGGACTTAAGAGTATCGGCTTTCGCAATTACGCCGACTATATGGCCACGGAGGAATTTCGCCGGGCCGTTAAAGAACTTTTGTCGGCTGCTGTAGGTTCGCGAACAACGGTCATGTGCGCGGAAAAGCTGTACTTCAAATGTCACCGCCGGCTCTTGAGCGATTACCTGGTCTCACAGGGTATGGAAATAATTCATATAATTGAGCACGGCAGATTTTTAAGTCATGAGCTTAGTCCTTATGCCGTCGCTACGGAATCCGGGCTTATCTATCCCGCATGGCAGCAGAACGATAAACAAAGTATGCTTTTTTAGACCTTGACGTATCTGCAGAGCAAAGATAGCTTTTAATGTAATATTAGCTGTAAGTTGATGCTGGTTGTACATTGTGAGAACAATCTTTTTGTCAATTATAGTTTTAATGGCTTTTTCAGCGAGTCTTGCCATGGATTTCAAACCGCCTACTGCCTCAGAGAAACTTCAGGCTATAGGGTCAACCACAGGCCTTGCTGAGACTCTAAGGAAGGCGTTTGAGCCCGGTGCGCACTTCAAGCCCATTCCAATCCCGAAATCCGGCGACTGGCTGGCCGAGCATCGAGAAATGGGGCAGGGATTCGATCAGTTCGTCAAGTCTAAGCCGAATCGGCCGGAAAAGGACCGAAAGAAAATCTACCTGCAGCCTCTGGGGCAATTCCCTGATGGGCAGGTTCCACTGGTCGAGAGTTTGAGACAATACGCCGGAGCTTACTTTGCTATGGAAGTGAAGGTTCTTGCTCCTCTGGCCCTAAATGACAAAAATATTACAACCCGGATTAATCAATATACCCGAAAGCGGCAGATCCTGAGTAGTGATGTTTTGGCTATCCTCCGGCGGAATCTTCCTGCCGACGCTTTTTGTGTGCTGGCGATTACTATGGAGGACCTTTATCCCGAGCCTTCATGGAACTTTGTCTTCGGGCAGGCTTCGCTTCGCGGAAGGGTTGGAGTTTACAGCTTCGCTCGTTACGATCCTGCCTTTTACGGCCGGAAGCGCGGGAAGGATTACAAGGAAATCCTGCTGCGACGAAGCTGCCGGGTTATGGCGCACGAGACGGCCCACATGTTCGGCTTACAGCATTGCATTTATTTTAAGTGCGCGCTGAACGGCTCGAACCATTTGAAAGAAAGTGATTCACGCCCTCTGCATCTGTGCCCCGTTTGCCTGCGAAAGCTTCAATACAGCATCGGATTCGACGTAGTCAGTCGTTATAGCAATCTCCTGCACTTCTGCCGAAAGGCCGGCCTGGACGACGAGGCTAAATGGCTAACCAATCGCCTCGAATGGATACTGGGAGCCGAAGCTGCCGGCAAAATAATCGAGCAGGAAACCAGTAAATGAGCCAAACACGTAATCCATTCTTGTCCTGCACCTTGGTTGGCTCGCGGACCTGACTTGAATTTTCTTTGAGTCACCTGATTAATTGGTTTATACTGTATAGCAGGGATTTGAGTCGGAGTAGTTCTGTACGGATGCGGCGTTATTAAAGGTACAAGCATCCTGCGTTTTCTAAAAGAAAAGAGTGGGATTTGCGATTCGAAGGGAGGTTTATTATGAGGAAAATCAGTTTCAATGCTAAAAAGGCGATTTGCGGCATTTGTGTAATCTTGATTTTATGGACGATAAGAGCTAATGCGGCGTCGTTGCCGCCTGATCCGGACAATGCTGCCCTGATGTATTATCAAGCATTCCTGCTTCGCCCGGAGCCTGATGCTGACGTTTCTTCCTCTATAGATGAGGTCATAAGTGGCGGCGAACCTAATGATAAGCTGAGAGAATACCTGAATCTACCGGATTGTCGCGAAACTATCGAACTCGCAGAAGCCGCCGCTCAATTGCCACGATGCGATTGGGGCATAAGATACTCGCAGGGTTTCGGGGCACCTTTACCGCAATTAGAACATTTTCGACCTCTCAGGTTTCTGCTTTATGCGGATGCACGAGTTCTCGCTGCGGACGGAGACTACCGGGCAGCGTTAGACCGCTGCCTGACAATACGCCGAATTGCCGGGCACATCGGTGATGACTCAATGATTAATTATGCGATTTCTGTAGGAACTGACAGATCAGCCCTGCGTTATATCCGGAACATTCTCGGTTCCATGCCGCCGAATGATGAGACACTCATATGGTTGAGAGGACGACTTGCTGCTGTGCAAGGTATGGCCCCATCGCTTGCCAGGGCGTTAGAAATGGATTTAGAGCTAATTCTCCAGACCTTGCGTATGGATACTGATGACCTTGTATGGCTGAGAGAACAACTTATAGAAAACGAGGGGGAGAATGCTGAGTATATCTGGAGCTTAACTGATGAGGAATTGCTTGCACTTGTTGTTGAACCTTATGCTGATTTCTTAAATTATGCTCTTCGAGTCATCGACAGTGAGATGACATATGAAGAAAAATATAATGAACTCCAGAGACTTATAGAAGAACTAAAGGAGGAATTCAGTGGTGTTCTCGGTCTCAAACAGTTAATTATTGCTTTATCGCCGCAGTTGATCGAAATCTATACTCTTCAAGTTAGACACGCTGCTCAGCTCAATGCTCTTAAGGTTGCCATAGAGATTTACCTTGTGACGTCGAATACGGGACAATTGCCGGACACGCTTCCTGATTATCTGCCAAAGGATCCGTTCAGTGGCCAGGATTTCGAGTATGAGATAAAAGAAAATGGTTTTGTTCTTCGCTGCCGGGCTAAAGACATTCTTGCATCACAGTTTATCTGGCCACCTGGCACTGACCAGGATGTTGTGCACGAGTATGAATTTGAACTGCAAATACAAGACTAATCCGCTGTTTAGTTAACTCCGCTCAAGAAATCTTGAAATTTCCTTTCGGACAGGTTATTGTCTTCACTTTAAGATGATTATGGAAGCTATCTGTATAAGCAGGAGTTAACAAAGATGATGAAGGACAATCAAACGCGACGGGATTTTATTCGAACTGTAGGAGCAACAGTTGCAGCATCAGCTTTGCCCGACTTTTCAGGTGTTATCAAGGCGGCTTCAGCTAAGAATCGGCGACCGAATATACTTTTTACAATGTCTGACGATCACGCCGCCCATGCAATTAGTGCTTACGGAAGCCGGCTGGCGAAGGTCGCACCGACGCCTAACATCGACAGGCTGGTCGATGAAGGGATTCTATTCGGGAACTGCTTTTGCACCAATTCGATTTGTACGCCCAGCAGGGCAACGATTCTGACAGGTCAATACAGTCAGACCAACGGCGTTTTGGATCTGGGCGGCAGACTTGAACCTGAAAGACAATACCTGCCCAAACTAATGAAAAAGGCCGGCTACGAAACAGCCATGATAGGCAAATGGCATCTCAAGGAAGAACCTGCTGTGTTCGATTATTACTGCGTGCTGCCGGGCCAGGGCTCGTATTTTAATCCGGTTCTTCGCGAATCGGGCGGGCGGTGGCCCAAAAACGAAAGACGCTTCGCAAAATACGATTCGTGCCACTCATCGGATGTGATTACTGATTTGTCGCTCAAGTGGCTAAGAGAAAGGGACAGGTCGAAACCATTCTTTTTAATGCACCATTTCAAGGCGCCGCACGACAATTTCGAGAACGCTGAGCGCTACGACTGGTTATTTAATGATGTCGATATTCCGGAGCCGGAGAGCCTGTGGAATCCAGGCAATCACGGTTCGGAAGCAACGAAAGACATGGGTACATCCATCGGAAAACGCAACGAGCGACGGAATATGGGGCACCATATGTTCGTCGATAAATCGCTGCCGGATAAGCAGTATAAACGCACAGCTTACCAGCGTTATTTGAAGAAATACCTGCGCTGTGTTCGCGGCGTCGATGATAATGTTGGCCGGCTGTTCGACTATCTACAAAAGAGCGGACAAATGGACAACACCGTCATTATCTATACATCCGACCAGGGAATGATGCTGGGCGAGCACGATTTTATCGACAAGCGCTGGATGTACGAGGAATCTATGCGGATGCCGTTTCTTGTAAGGTATCCGGGTTTGATAAAGCCGGGGACTCGAACAGATGAAATCATCAACAACACAGACTTTGCGCCAACGATACTGGAGCTGGCGGGACTTGAGACGCCCGACTATATGCAGGGGCGAAGTTTTGTTCCACTGCTCAAGCGCAGAACACCGAGAGACTGGCCCAAAGCCACCTATTACCGCTACTGGATGCACATGGCGCATCATGACAATCCGGCACATTTCGGAATCCGCACGAAAATATACAAGCTGATATTCTTCTACGGGATGAACTATAAGCAAGGCGGCCCGGAACCAACCCAGCCGGGCTGGGAATTGTACGATATGGTGAACGACCCGCATGAAATGAACAACCTGTATAACAATCCGAGATATGTAGCTGTGATAAGGAAGCTGAAAGTCGAATTGCTTAAGTTGAGAGAACGATATAACGAAACAGACGACAAATACCCGCATATCCAAAAAATTATCGACGAATACTGGGATAAATAATTTATGAGACAGATAGTAAAATTCAAGTTAAACGTTGTGCTGTTGCTGGTAGTGATAATCGTCGGAATAGTACCCGAAGCTTCGGCACAACAAAACAATCGAAAGGCAGCCGAACTGTCTAATCGACCAAGGCTGTTTTTCACGGCCGAGCGCATAAAGAATTTGCAGGAACGTGCTGCCAAAGACAGCGTATTCAAAGAAGCCTCGAACAAGATTATTGAGCGAGCAGATAGACTTCTTGAGGCGGAGCTGGTATCGAAAGAATACGCCGAAGGCGGTTCCGGCCAGCACGGCAATTATAAACGGCCGAGTTCTCAGATTGCCGATATGGGCACGACGCTCGGCCTGGCTTATCGAATGACCGGCGAGGAACGATACGCTGAGAAACTTCGGGATGCCATGATTCATCACGGTAATCTAAACAGGTGGGCCGGCGATGCTCATCACGATCCGCCCTGGCACTCGGAACTGAACACGGCAAGGTTCTGCTATGGCTACGCCGTCGGTTATGACAGCATTTACGGTTTCCTGTCGGGGGAAGAAAGAAAGGCTATAGCCGAATCGATGGTTCGACTGGGTATCTTACCGACGCTGGATGACTGGGTCCTGGGGGAAAAACGAATTCACGCGCTGGATTCGATGGGGCATAACTGGTGGAGCGTTTGCGTTTCGATGGCTGGCCTGGCGGCGCTGTCACTTGTCGGTGACTACCCGCAGGCCGAAGCGTGGGCTAATTGTGTTTCAGAAGTTTTCCCGGAATGGTTTTACTATCAGGGAAACATACTGCAAAACAAGCCAGCCAACTTCGATACCAAAGGGGCATTTTACGAGAGTGTAAGCTATGCCAATTACGCACTTTCGGAATACCTGCTGTTCAGGCTTGCATACTCGAATGTGTTCGGAGAATCATCTGCGCCCGATATTCCGCTGCTGAAAGTCGCGGGGGATTTCTTTGTTCACGCTTGCTATCCGGCTTCCGATTCGATCATGTCGGCGAATTTCGGCGACAGCAACCTGAATGCAACGGGGGCACGAACAATGCGGATGCTGCTTGCCAACGGGTACGACCAGCTGCAGTATCACTGGTATTTGAATCGTACGGACCGTGGATTAAGAGATCCGGTCGGTCTTGTCTACGACAGGCTGCAACCAGAGCAATCAGTTCCAAATGGTTTTCCCGAATCAATGCTGTACCCGGATATCGGCTGGGCAGTGCTGCGGTCATCATGGCAGGACGACGCGACCATGCTGGCGATAAAGTCGGGAATTGCTTGGAACCATGCACATCCGGATGCAGGATCTTTTATACTTCTTCATCATGGCAAGCCTTTGATTATCGATTCGGGCAACTGCTCTTACAGCAGGCGAGAGTACACAAGCTACTATCGTCACAGCAAAGCCCACAATGTCGTTCTAATCGACGGTCATGCTCAGAATCCTGAGGATTGCGGCAACGGCGACCGCGGCACAGTTACCTCCGGCCGGATACCAAGGTTAATTGATGCCGCAGGATTAAAGTACGTATTCGCCGATGCCACCGGGGCGACATCGTGGAAGTTCTCGCGGAATTATCGACACTTTTTGTGGTTCGGAGATGTGATACTGATTTTCGACGATGTTCGTACCCATGATAAAGGCCAATTAGAATGGCTGCTGCACTATCAGGACAAGGCCGAGAAACAAGGCGAGCAGATATTACTTTCAAACGGTGACAGCAGCGCGCTGGTACAGTCACTGTTTCCCGAAACAATGCAGGTTGTCGAGAAGAAGGGCCTTAAAGACCATGATCCCGATACTGAGGTGACATATCTTGCCTTAACGCCGGAGCAGACCACGCGGAAAGAGAAATTCATCACGGCAGTATTTCCGCTTGAGCCGGGCAGTGAAGAGCCATCGGTAAAAGTCGAGCGATTGAAAGCCAATGAAGCAATTGGTGTACGAATCAGCCAAGGTAACATGCTAACGGATGTGTATTTGAACCAGCGCGCGGACGGGCGAAAGATGCACAGAAATAGCTGTAACGTAATTGACGGCTGGGACACGGATGCATATATGTTTGCAGTTACCCGGCCAAAAGATGCCGATCAAAACGATCCGGATTCGGTTGTGCGATACTTCGTAGCGTGCGGCAGCTACTTACGTAAAAACGGCAAGGTAGTGCTCGATTCACTCTCGAAGATATATACTGTCTTTGTGCCGGGCAGGCAGACACAGGTATGGCTGGAAGGACAACCGGTCACGAACGTCTTTTTACGAGCGACGTCCAAACCGGACACAGTCGTCTTCAACGGAAGGAACGTCAAAGTGTTTTATGATGAGATGGCGCATGTAGTTCGCCTCAGCACAAACTTAGTGAAGTGAGAAAGTATGCTGTCACTTGAAATGAATAATTGTCTTTTGGAGGCCTTATGATGAGTGATTCCTGCTGGACAAGAAGAAGGTTCTTGAAAGCGGTCGGTCTTGGTGCAGCGGCGCTTTCAGTGCCGGTTATTGATGTTCTCGGTGCAGAAAAAGACAAGCCGAATATCTTGTTTATTTTCGCCGATGACCAGTGCTTCGAGACGCTGTATTCGCTGGGTTTTGATGAAATACTAACTCCGAACCTCGACAAGCTCGTCAAGGCCGGCGTGACTTTCACGCATGCTTATAACCAGGGCGCCTGGCACGGCGCTGTATGCGTGGCAAGCAGGACGATGCTCAATACCGGCCGTTTCTTATGGAATGCCAGAGACCTTGAACCGAGCCTGAAGCAGGAAACGGCGGCCGGCAGGTTCTGGTCGCAGTACATGAAGCGGGCCGGCTATGAAACCTACATGAGCGGCAAATGGCACGTTAAGGGTATAAAGCCGAAAGATATATTCGACCATGTTAAAGATGTCCGCCCCGGCATGCCCAATCAAACTGAAGAAGGATACAATCGCCCTATCGCCGGACAGCCCGATCCGTGGAAACCGTGGGACACCAGGTACGGCGGCTACTGGAAAGGCGGCAAACACTGGAGCGAAGTTCTCGGCGACCATGCCGAGGATTTTCTCGAAAATGCTTCGAAGAGCGAGAGGCCCTTCTTCATGTACCTTGCCTTCAACGCCCCGCACGACCCGCGGCAGTCTCCAAAAGAGTATGTAGATAAATATCCTCTTGAAAATGTCAAAGTCCCTGACAATTTTCTGCCGGAATACCCATATAAGGATTCGATCGGTTGCAGCGCCAAGCTCAGGGATGAAAAGCTTGCTCCATTTCCACGGACAAAGTACGCTGTCAAAGTCAATCGGCAGGAGTATTACGCTATCATTACCCATATGGATGCTCAGGTCGGCCGCATACTCGATGCGCTCGAAAAAACCGGAAAGGCAGATAATACTTATATCTTCTTCACTGCCGACCATGGACTAGCGGTCGGTCATCATGGCCTGCTGGGTAAGCAGAACATGTACGACCACAGCGTCAGGGTGCCGCTGATGGTTACCGGGCCTAATGTTCCGAAGAATAAAAAGATTACAGCACCGGTTTATCTTCAGGACATAATGCCGTCGGCGCTGGAGCTTGCCGATGTGGACAAACCGAAGCATGTAAGGTTCAAGAGCCTGATGCCGCTCGTTAAGGGCAAAGCAAAAAGCAGCTACGACGCTATTTATGGCGGCTATATCGACCTGCAGAGAATGATAAGCGCCGACGGATATAAAATGATCTATTATCCGAAGATTAATAAGACGCTGCTTTACAACCTCAAAGAAGACCCGCTGGAGATGAAAAACATTGCCGATGACCCGGCCAACGCCGAACTGATAAAAAGACTAAAGGCCCGGCTGAAAGAATTACAAAATGAAGTTGGCGATACGCTTGACCTCGATAAACCATCCAGGTCGTAGATTTGATTTTTGAAAGGTACTGCTATGAAAAAGTTGTTAACAATTACTTTGATGATTATTGGCTGTATAAATGTTGCTGCAGGAGAAGATAAAGCCGAGGCGATAAAAGGTAAGGAGCGGGAATTCCTGATGGAGAAGAAATACTTGAACTTCCCTGTTAAGAGCGGGGCCCAGAAACGCCTGATTCATCTGATTATCGACGGCAAAATAGTCCGGGAATTCGAGATAGAACTTGCTCCCAATGAGCCTGATTTCTGGGTGTTTCTGGACATTCGAGACTTCAAAGGTAAAAAAGCATTTCTGCGGACAGATAAATACAATCCTGCTCAAAGCAAAGGTTTCGATGCTGTTTATCAGGCGGACACTTACATCGGCGAAGAAAACGTTTACAAGGAAAAGCTGCGCCCGCAGTTTCACTTTACATCCAAGCGCGGCTGGAACAACGATTCCAACGGTATGGTCTATTACGATGGCGAATATCACCTGTTTTATCAGCACAACCCCTTTGGCTGGAGCTGGGGTAACATGACCTGGGGCCATGCCGTCAGCACGGACATGATTCACTGGAGGGAATTGGGCGACGCTATTCATCCCGACAGGTTGGGCACGATTTTCTCGGGCTCGGCGGTCATTGATGTGAACAATACGGCAGGTTTTCAAACCGGCGACGAAAAAGTTCTCGTTTGCATCTACACTTCCGCCGGCGGTACGAATCCGATGTCCAAAGGCCGGCCCTTTACCCAGTCGATCGCATACAGCAATAATCGCGGCAGAACATTGACAGTGTATGAGGACAATCCCATCCTTGGCCATATCAACGGCGGAAACCGCGATCCGAAAGTGATCTGGCACACGCCGACCGCCCAATGGGTGATGGCGCTGTATCTTGATGGTCATGAAATGGGATTCTTCACATCGAAGGATTTGATGTCATGGGAATTCCAGAGCAAGATAAAGTGTTTCCATGAGTGCCCCGAACTTTTCGCCCTGCCGGTCGATGGAGACAAGAACAACGAAAAGTGGATACTATACGGCGGCAGCGGGGAATACTTAATAGGTCATTTCGACGGCAAAGAATTCAAGAGCGAGACCGACGCGATACGTTTTCATTACGGCAATTGCTTCTACGCTTCCCAGACGTTCACCAATATCCCCGAGTCCGACGGCAGGCGAATACAAATTGCCTGGGGCCGAATCAATATGCCCGGTATGCCGTTCAATCAGATGATGCTGTTCCCGGTGATGCTAACACTTCGCGCGACTGACGAGGGTCCCCGCATGTTCGCCGAACCCATCCGCGAAATAGCAAGAATCCACGGTAAGCAGTGGCAATGGCAGAACCGAATCCTCGAACCGGCACAGAATCTGCTTTCGGAAGTATCGGGCGAGCTGTTTCATATTTGCGCCGAGCTGAAGCTCGGTGACGCCCGGCAGATCGGATTTGTGATTCGGGATGTTCCAGTCGTATACGATGTCGGAAAGCGGGAATTATCCTGCCAGGAAAATAAGGCATCCTTAAAACCGACAGACGGCAGGATTCGGCTCGAATTGCTGGTTGATCGGACTTCGATTGAAATATTCGGCAATAACGGCAGAGTTTATATGCCGGTGGGTGTGATTCTCGCCGACAATTCGAAGTCGCTCGAAATCTTCACGAAGAGTGGAGATACTAAAGTTGAGTCTCTCGAAATTTATGAGCTTAATTCGGGATGGAAGTAGAATGATTCCATATTTATTCGACCTGTTTGTAAAACTCAGCCTCTTTGTCTGAGAGTTTTTTCTCGCGCATCATGGTACGGACACGTTGTATATCGACATCTCTCGGCTGGCCGCCGGATGCGGAGACGGCAATCGCTTCAGCACCGGCGGGAATTACTTTTAGAAATCTGTCCGCTGAAGCAATCGAGATGAACAATGCCACAATTATTACACAAGCGGCAAACGCTCCGGCGATTTCCTTTCTTTTTGTTGCTGCTCTTTCGAATTTCTCGAAGCGGCACTTGTCACATTGTATGCAATCGGCGTTGTCTTTGCCGGTCAGGCCATAAGGGCATCGGCCGAATTTCTTTTTCGGCAGGTATCGTTTGAAAATTGCTACATGATTAAGAAGCGAAAGAAAGGCCCCCGCCGGACACAAATACCGGCACCAGAAACGAGGCCAGAAAATCGATCCGAGCAAGGCCGCAAAAACGAGAAAAAGTAATGCTGATTTGAAATCGCCGGTTGTAAACTTTATGCCGAACACCGAAATGAGTGGATCAGCCGCTAGTGTAGTACGGTCTCTGGATACAAAAAACACAATGACTACAACCAGAAGAATAACGTATTTTACGAACCTTGCCTTACTCATCGATTCTTTTGAGATTGGTGGCTTTAATCGTCCGGGAAGGATGTAGCCGATAAGTTCCTGTGCCGCCCCGAAAGGACAGATATAGCCGCAGTAAAGATTGCCGAAGATAATCACAAAAAGCGGAACTACGACAATCAGTAAAAACGTGCCCGTCACCGCTGCTGCGGGTGTGTGCCATGATAGAATGGTAACGATTTGTTCGCTGGAGTACTGGGCGTTAAGCCAAATGCCTCCAATACCAAGGCTTAGGCAAAGAATAACCAGCCGGCTCCGGAAGCCGCCGAAATATGTCACGATTAGAGCGACGATGAAAGCGGCAAGTAAATATATTGCAGGAGTATCCGGCAGATATTTTGCCGGAAGTACTCGCTGTTCGGCAAGCGGTTCGGCCGGCCTGCCAAGGACTTCGGAGGCAAATCTTTGTCCCGATGTCCCGAGTGCCGAGAGAACGGCTTCGGAGCTAACGGTCGCACCGGTTACGGCCTGAATATCATCGAAAGGCTCAGTCTGAAAGAGATTCCGGCCGATTAGAGATTCGCACCATTCATTAAGAAGCTCAAGATACGCCGGCGTCTCATTCGAACGTATTATATGAAAGCCGATTAGCCTGCCGTTTGGATCGTCCACGTACACGGCAAGGTTTATCTTGCCGCCGAAGCCGCGGACTTCGGGCGACAGGTCTTCTGAGCTAAAGATGTATCCGGTAAGTAGGTCGTTAGCATCCAGAACTCTGAAATAATCGATTTTGTTCGCGCTTTCGCCAATAGTGGCCGATTGCTGCTCAATTCGCAGTTCACCGGCAAGAGCCTGAGCGGAATATAGCGGCAGTGACGGCCTCAGACGCGCCCCGGCATAGGCAAGAAGATTGGAGCATAAAATGACAGACGCACCGATGCCGAATAAGACATAACCGAGGCTGCGAAGCCGTAAAATTGTTATGTCCGAGGAAAATATTCTATCCGGCCTTGATAGTTTCAGGGCCGCCGGTGGAACGTTCGCCAGAATGAGCATCATAGATACGAGTAGCGCCATTGTGGTCCCGAGGACGGGTACCAGGGCAAGACTTGTCAACGCCCCTCCTGCCGCCGCCCCGAGATGGTCTGCGGTTTCGAGTTTACTGCCGGCATGAACTGTCTCGAATCCGGAACCGGCCAATTGCTCGGCAGCGATCGGAAAATAACAGCCGGTGCAAAAGCCGCATAGGACAAACGCAATCGCAAACGATACATGCGTCCACTGCTCGCCCGGCCAAAAGGCAATGGCAAAGAGCAAGAGAGAATGTACGAATATCACCAGCAGCAATAATCTTTCTTTATGGTTCGTTTCCCCTTTCGTCAATAAATGCCGCACTGAAGCAGCGCTGACAATCAGGCCAGCCATAAACAAAGACGAAACAATTCCGATGTGTAAATACAGCGAGCCGAAATGCGTCTGGTAAAGATACATCAGTACAATCACCGCCCCGATGCCAACCGCTCCTGCCGAGAATACCAACAAGCTGCTGTCGAAGCTCGAGGGCCTGCCCCGCTCTGCTGATTTGAGAATGTAGAGCATCCTCAATACCACAATGACCAGTATGGGGACAAGGAAAGCCAGCGGGCCGGCAAGGGCCAGATGTTTGATAAGTCGTGCGGCGGGCGCTCCGGATTGTTTGGCTGCCAGCAATAAACTATAGAGATGAGTTAAAGGTCTTGCATCACGATTAATTAGGAACTGTTCCGGCAGATCCGCACTGGAATAATTCTTCATAGCCGCAGCAGCACGGTCCGGCAGGTAAACTGAAAGCAAAGCCTCCGGATTAAAAAGACCATCTGCTTCTTTTATCGATGCGAAACGGTCTCGCAGGATGCCGGGCTCACCGGTTATGTTTTCGGAATCGGACGCAATAAACCAGGTGTCTTCACCGGGAGCCAGGACAAGCTTTGAAAAGACTTTCTCAAGTGTTAATTTCGTCGAGGCGCCGAGATTGACAAGCTCGGTGCCCATGATGTTCTCGCCCCCTGCCGTCCGGACGGCCAGCACACCATTTTGGTCCAGAGACTTTTTTATTTGGTGATAGAATTCGAGCGTGTAATACCGGTTAAGAACCGAACTGGTTGCATCCGGCAGATTGAGGATCACGACATCGAACGATTTCTGCTTTGTAGAAAGCAGGGAACGCACGTCGGCAGTGTTCGGTTCAAATCGCTCATCGGTAATTTTAAGCCCCGATGGGATGAAATCATTGACCTTCCGCACATACTCGCTGTCGCAGTGTGTCCAAATGACTTGTTCAATCTGAGGCAGTTGCAGAAGCCCGCGGCAAAGGCCCAGCCCGGAGCCGATTACCAGCACATTCCGGGCATCCGGCTTCTGGCACAGGGCAATTGCAGCGGTTCTTCCGGCAGAACTTTCATCAGGCAACGCTTCTACAACGCCGCCTTCCCGGACGGCCACCCACTGGCCCTGATATGTCCCGTATAGATACTCTGCCTGTGCGGTCTGGAATGAGCCTGTAAGTGCTTCTGTGGGCAGCAACTTTGTCCATTTAACGGCCCGAGTACGACTCATTAGATTCTCGTCGTATCCTCGGACAAGACAGAGAGAAACAACAACAGGTATCAAGAAGGATAACACACAAGTGAAGAATTGAGCAATTTTTCGCCTGTCCGGCAGAAAAAATCCGGTAAGCCGAACAAGAAAGACAGACGATGACAAAATCAAGGCAATCAGAAGGAAAATTGTTGCTGAGCTTACACCGAAGCCCAGCAGGATTGTAACTCCAATGCCGCCGGCAAAACTTCCCGCCGCCTCAATTATGTACACATGCGAAACAGGCAATCTTTCTCTGTTGCCCACTGTGTCCGAACCGATCCAGCGGCAGGAAATGGGAAATAGCATTCCGGTGACAAGACTAATCGGGGCATTAACGATTATCGATACCAGAAGAATGTCCCGAACGGACCAGAGGGCGTACGATTCGATGCCGGCAAGCTCCCGGGCCTGAGTAATTAGTATTGCCTGCAGAAGAAAAGCCGGCAGGTATGCAAGAAAAAGAAATTCTATCCATTTGAGCAGTTTTTCGGCGAGGGCCTGGGCTTTGCGAACGAGCACCGCTCCTGCGCCGACCCATAAAAACCATGAGCCGAAAAAGATGCCGACGCTGATATCGTTGCCCTCGAAGGTGGTGACAAACTCGCGAAAGAGCAACGTCTGGGCCGCGATGGAAAAAAGCCCGTAACTGAATATCAGCAGGCCTCGGGCAAATTTCATTTCTCGTTCTCACCAAAAACTTCCGCCTGAAAGGCCAGAAAGCTCGCACCTTGCTTCCACGCATCGGCAGGTAAACGGGCCTTCAGGGACAATTGCGTGAGCATTTCTTCGACATCCCATTCCTGCTCTGGTGCTACCTGCGGCAGGAAAACGGCCGAATGTCCGTCTTTGTTAAGCACGACGCCGTCGATACCTATGCGGATTTCATCCGGCGATGCAATCGGTGCCGGCGCTGTCAGAGCTGAAATTTCGATTGTGATGTCTTTTATTTCGTCCTGCGATACCGGCACAAAACGCCCGTCATTCACGCAGGCGTTTATCGCGTTGATTATGATCGACTTATACAAAGGCCGCTGCGGAAAAATATCGCCGATACAGCCTCTGAGCATACCGTTTTTCTTCAGTGTAACAAACGCCGCCCGGGCGGGCTGCATTGCATCGCTGATTGCAATCCCAAGATCGGATGCTTCCGGGACTCGCCGGTTCTGCAGAGCATAAACCATCGTCTTGCGGGCGAGCAGCAAAAGTTGTTTCTTATCTTCCTCGGTCAATTCCGAATTATTTGACTGCGGCTCAATCTCAGCAGGTTTTTCCCACACTCCCGAAAAGACGATAGACATATAACTGACGGAATTGGAAAAACCGCCGGTCAATTCTCCGGATGTTGCGTATTTTATTAGATGTGTCTCCGATGTCTCGCTCATCATGGAAAGCAGAATTGTTATCGGCACGGCACCGCAGATCGTGGCCCCGGTCTTCCTCTTGTATTCCAAAAAGCCTTTAGCATCCAGGTTAGCAATGTGCTTATATGCCCCCATATCGAGCTCTTTTATTTGCTCGGGGATATTTTCCGTGAACGGTACATATCGATGTCCACTGCCATAATGCACAAAGTCCGAGCTTGCTATAACGAGAGTATTCTCATCCAGAAGGCTTCTTAGAATGGCCCCGGCCTTTTCTGCCGCCTCCAGCGAGCATTGTCCGGCGACAATCGGCACGAGCTTGAAATCTTGCTGACAGTATTGCAGTATCGGTATTTCCATCTCGATGCTGTTTTCCGATATATGCGCATGCGGCACGTTTTGGACCATTGGGAATTTTAGAAGCTTGTTTATGAATTCCGTATCCAGAGGTGTCTGTCCCAAAGGAGTTTCAAAATGAGTCGCTCTTGGCACACTGATAATGTCTTCCATAGCGGTACGATGGCTCGGGCCGATAACGACAATTCTTTTGTACTTTTTTGAAATCGTTTTGAGTCCGTAAGCGGCAGTTTGCCCGGACCATTGATATCCCGCATGGGGCAGAATCAGTGCTATGACGTTTTCTATTGTTTCAGGTTGGGCTTTTTCAAAGAAAGCATCGAACTGCTTTTTAAGTGCTTCAGGATTGTTGGAATACCAGCTTCCGGCCAGCGATGCCCGTAGAACGTTTTTTGCAGGTTCAGCGGGCTTTTCAGGCAAAGCGGTTGCTGCTGCATCGGAGGGAGTGGGAGCTTCTTTTTTACACACGCTTACAAGAAGAAGGCCGAACACAAAAATGCACAGTGCTGTTATTTTAAGTAAAGGTTTATCCATATTAACCGCTCCATTTGCCTTGTTTGGTAATATTACCCATAGGTTTTATTGAACCGGGGTATTTTTTGAATCGAACCGCCCGTATGAATTTTCGCGGCGCAGCTTTCTTCAAACACCATGACACTCCGGCAACGATTGCTAAACTGGCCCCGGCGAGTTTTCGAATAAACTTTCTGCGTGTCATCTCCAGACTCCGTATATTTCCTTGCTGCAATCGGGACAGCGGCCGAACCGAAGCCGGTTCTTTAGGATCGTATATCCGCTGCGCTCGATCAGCAGCTTTTTGCAATCCGGACAGTATGTATTCTGCCCTTCCCTGCTGGCAACGTTGCCGATATAAACGTAATTCAATCCTTCGTCCATCGCAATCTTGCGTGCTTTCTCCAGCGTTCTCAGCGAGGTCGCCGGCAGATTCCGCATTTGATAACGAGGGTAAAATCCTGAAAAGTGCAGCGGCGTATCGGCGCCCAGATTCATTCTAATCCAGCGCGAAAGCTCGCGCAACTGCTCGGGCTCATCATTCAGCGTTGGAATCACCAGGTTTGTCACTTCAACCATTATTTCGCTGGCCTTAGCCAGAATCAAAGCGTTCTGGACTGGCTGCAACGTTGCCGAGCAGACCTCCCGATAGAAATCCTCGGTTATCGCTTTCAAATCGATATTCGCTGCGTCGATATGGCCGAGCAGCTTCTTCCACGGCTCCTCATTTATATAACCGGCTGTAACGAGAACGTTCCGTATCCCGGCCTCATGAGCCAGTTTCGCACTATCGTACGTATACTCGTAATAGACGATTGGATCAGTGTAAGTGTAGGCAATCGATGGGCACTGATATTTGTTCGTCTCGGCGATGAGCCGTTCCGGCGGGCAATTATATGCCGGGACATTCCCGTCCTCGGGATTCGCCTGCGAAATCTCCCAGTTCTGGCAGTTTTTGCAGTGAAGGTTGCAGCCGACGGTCGCTATCGAAAGAATCTTGCTGCCCGGCAGAAAATGAAAGAGCGGCTTCTTCTCGACCGGGTCGATATGAATCGAGCAGGGATATCCGTAAACGACGGTTCGCAGCACGCCGTCGATATTGATTCGCACCCGGCATTCGCCGCTCTGGCCGGGCCCAATCAGGCACAACTTCGGACATAATTCGCACTGAACCTTCACTCTTATGTCTCGCTATTATGTTATATCCGGCCGAATTCAAACAGTTCGCGGATCGGGATGTACCCACGGCTGACGATACGGCCGGCTCAAGAGACTGTTCGCCTCGTCATCGTCTATTACCCGTCCTTTCTCGTGGTCCCATGCCAGGCTCCGGCCGAGCTTGCACGAGATATTCGCCAGGATGCACGATGCAGCCGTGATATAACCTTCTTCGATATCGCATACGGGCCTGTCGCGAGAATCAATCGCATCGAGAAAGTTTCGCCAGTGCCGCCGCATTGGTGCGGCCACGTGACGTTCCAATGCCTTCTCGGTCTCGTCCTCGGGATACTTATCGTACTCGTAGAGCGCATCGCCGTGAGCTTTTTCGCCGCCCCTGCCTCGCGGAATAAAATCATACTTATGAACGTCGGCCTTGAGCGTTCCTTTGTCGCCGTAGATGAATCCCGCCCAGGGATATTCCGGATCTGTCGGGTTGCCCCAGGTGCGGTGCGTCCAGACAACCGGCATCTCGCCAAAATCGAACGTAGAGACCTGGGTATCGCTGATATTTGCCCTGCTTTCCTTGTCCATCAGTATACCGCCGGTCGAGCTGATGGTCTTCGGCCAGCGTAAATCGAGCAGCCAGCGGACCATGTCGAGCATATGTACGCCCATATCGCCGATGATGCCGTTGCTGTATTCCATGAATGCCCGCCAGCCCCGCGGATGCTTCCACGAACAATAAGGCCGCATCGGCGCCGGGCCTGTCCACATTTCGTAGTCGAGATTTTCAGGCGGATCAATATCCGGCGGATTGCCCCGGGCGCGCATTGTGTAATAGCAGCAAATCTCGACGTGTCTGATTTTCCCGAGCTTGCCGGTTTTGATGATATTCTCACGGGCTTCAATCAGATGAGGCGTGCTTCGCCGCTGCATGTTCACCTGCACGACACGCTTGTATTTTCGTGCCGCGGCCAGCATCGCCTGGCCCTCGACGACGTCTTTGCTGATAGGCTTCTCGACGTAAACGTCCGCCCCAGCTTTTACCGCGGCAATCATCGCCAGAGCATGCCAGTGGTCGGGCGTTGCGATATGTACGATATCGAGCTTTTCATTTTTAAGCATCTCTCGGTAGTCGCCGTAAGTTCTGGGTGTATTTTTCGAGACCTGCCGGGCGGCGATCATCTTCGCGGCCTCGGCCACCATATTCTTATCCACGTCGCACAGAGCAACGACCTCGACTGGCTCAATTTGAAGTAATCGGAAAAGGCAGCTCTTGCCGTACCAGCCGGAGCCGATTAGCCCGACGCGTCTGCGTTTTTGCGGGGATGATTCACCGGCATACATGCCGAGAGTTGGAAGAGCCACCGAAGCAACGCCGGCTTTAAGAAAATCACGACGATCCATAATATACCTCCAGAAAATAACCTAACAATGGACCAATATCATGCTGGATTATACCTACTCCGAGTATTGTATGCAAGTGCTTCCTCGAACGATTTCGAAAAGCCAGGATCTAATTATATTGAAAACCTTAACAACTCAGCATTGTGAGCGATTCGAGGAAATCTCAAAAGTAATTAGTACTTTTTATGTTTATAAAGTGAGAGATAACCACAACCTATTCGGGTCTTATTGAGCAAGGGCTGAGATTTTCTCCGGACTCAGCGCTACGTCGTAAATACGAACATCATCGATCAGGCCGGAGAAGAAACTGCCGGCGTCAAGAGTTTGTCCTGCACCGATGTAAAGACCGGCAGTCGATTGTACTCCACCTACGACACCAGCATCGACAGCGACTTGTGCTCCGTCTACATATAAATGCCTTTTCATTGTAGTATAATCGTATACGAGGCCGACATGGTGCCATTGCCCATCTGCGACCACCGACTCCGACTCTAATGGACCGAAGTAGATATCCATCAAGCCGGTCATGAGTCTTCCGTCTGATTGGCTTATACCAAGCCATGTGCCTCCGGATTCGAGAGCACTTTGTCCCTCGACATCCGCCTGAGACATGATAACCTGGCCCGTTGCTCCTCCCCTTATCCAGGCTGTAACACTGAATGATGTCTTTCCTGGATTCAATATAAAGGTTGTGCCAACATAATCATCGGTCCCGTCGAACATAAGCGCTCCACCAACCTTACCCCCTGCAGGCTGCCATAAGGCACCGCCGTAAACCAATGCATCATTCTTACCAAATTTATCATAAGCTGTGTCCCCCGCCGTCTCGTTCAGCGTCCAGTGTGCGGCTGGTTGGATGTAACCATACATTTGCTCAGCAAGGACGATCAAGTCCTGGACATCGACAATACCATCCCCCCAGGGCATCGGGCCGATGTCACATAATGAATAATCCTCGCCCCAGTGGTCAATCATGATGCACATATCAGCAGCGTCGACAATTCCATCGCAGTTAAAGTCAACGACAAGAGGATATGGGTCATATTCTTCCACCGATGAAAGACAAAGCGGGCCGGATTTACCACCAATGACATATATCTTATCATCTACCATACCGCCAGCGAACATGTGTCTTCCGGTTGGCATGTCGGTTTTCTTTTCCCACGAGTCCGTGACAGGATCATATACTTCCACCGTTGGAAGACCAAGTCCAGATGAACTGAAAATTGATCCGCCAATGGCGTAGATTTTCTCATTCACAACGAAGGTCGATAAAAGTGCCCTTTTGTCTGGCATACTGGCTTTCCGCGTCCACTTGTTTATAGCGGGATCATATTCGAAAACGTTGGAAAGATGCACCTGATCCCCAGTAATCCCTCCAAGAGCATAAATCTTCCCATTGACCACGCTGGTAGAGAAACCATATGTCGGGATTGGCATACTGGCTTTTCTTGTCCAGGTATCTGTAACAGGATCATACTCATCCATTCTCGAAACCCCAAAACCCCCAGGTAGATATATCTTCCCGTTCACCACGCTGGCGGAGGCCCATCCTCTTGCTGTTGGGCTGTTTGCTTTTCTTTCCCAGGTATCGGACTCGGGATCATATACTTCCACTGTCACAACCATGTTGAAAGCACCGCGCTGCCCGCCAATGGCGTAGATCTTTCCATCCACGACAGCAGTTGACAGACCCTCCCTTCCCGTCGGCATATCGGCCTTCCTTTCCCATGTATCTGTCGCCGGGTCGTACATCTCCACGACTGTAAAAGGATTCAGATTGTTATGTACTTGTTCGCCACCGATAACATAGATCTTCCCATTTACCACGCTGGCTGCGAAACCGAATCTTGCAGTCGGCATATCGGCTTTCTGCGTCCATATGTCCTCTGCTGCCAAACTCACAGTAGCTAAACTCAATACCAAAACCAATACGAGTAAAATTGCCTTTTTCATCCTACTTCCCTTTCAGAATTTTCCCAGTTCCATCGGGGAGCATTTAATATATTCAAGCGCATTTTATGCGCACCTTTTCCGGTAAGTTTTATTACGACTCGAAACCGCTGATTGAAAGCCACATGGTTCTTATCCTCCAGAGCCTATTGTACGGTTATAGAAAAGCCAATATTATTATGAACAAATCATTTCGGCTTGTCAATATGTGGTGACTACATATTTTTACATCAGAATTCAAAAAAGGGTGTTTTTCAACTTCTATCAGCAGTTATTGTCATTTTTATAACTAAAATGCAATACACAGTACACAGCACGCTTAAAAATAAAGAACGCTGTGTCATGGAGATTTTAAAAAAACAAGCCCGCTTTTTTCAATTCTGGTTCGTATAATAATAAACAAATAGAATTCAGAATACAGAACACAGGAGACAGAAGAATGCGGAACTAAAAAGGTCAAAGTATAAAAGATGAAAAAAAGCGGAATAAAATATGTGTTTATTCGTGTGAATTCGTGGTTTCGTAGTTTTAATACTACTTGAAAAAACAAAGCCAAACAAAGCCAATTTTATGGTTCATGGTTTATGGTTCGTAGTTCATTGTTATGGTTTTGTCATTCCCGTGGAAACGGGAATCCAGTCTTTAGGTAGTTATGGATTCCGCATCAAGTGCGGAAAGACACGTTTGATAGTATGTTTAATAGAGGACACGTTTGAAAAAACAAAGCCAATTTTATAAGGGCTACAATGAACGTAAATATTTATATAAAAAAGATTTATGAGGATTTTGACGGGTTCCGGACAGCGAAAAAACAAAGCCAAACAAAGCCAATTTGCTCGAATGATATGTGACTGAAACGGCTCTGTGCTTTATACTGCCCTTTTAGTCACAGAATCCTTATAGATGAAAGGAAAACCGCAATGACACGGCAAATAAATAGGAAAATATGGTATTTCGTGGCATTATTGCCTCTTATTTTTGTTTGCCTATCAGTCAGGGCGACGGAAATTGCGAAAGCTTGTTTATATTCCGTTATTGAGCTTAATTTCGAAGGGTCCCAGCAGGATTTTAAAGACGTGCCGGCACGGGATATTGATTTTTGGGCCCGCTTCCGGCATGAAAGCGGCTCGACGGAATACAAGGTTCATGGCTTCTGGGACGGCGATGGCAAAGACAGTACGACCGGCAACGTTTTCAAAATCCGTTTTTGCCCTACAAAGCCCGGACGTTGGGACCTGGTTGAGGTATATTCGAACAAACCTGAACTGAACGGCCAAAAACAGGGCCAATATGTAACCGCCATCGCATCGGACCATCCGGGTTTCTGGATCGTCGATCCCGACAGTCCGGGCCAGCGATGGTATATGCGTTCGGACCGCTCGCATCAATATATCTTCGGCAATACTCATTATACGTTCCTGTCCAGCTACCAAATCAGCGGCAAGCCCAGCGGAAACGATATCGCCGAAGACATCGCCGGCAATGCTAAGTATTTTAAGAAGCTGCGCTTCAGCCTGTACGGCGGCCGGTATGTGAATCCGAAAGAAAAGCCGTTTTTTGACAATGATGGGCATCTGAGTGATTCGGGCAACGATTCGCATCGCCCGAATCCTCGCTGGTTCAATCTGCGGGCCGACCTGGCCGTACAGACCGCGTGGGAGCATGATTTGATAGCCGATTTGATTCTGTGCGGCCCGGATACAAAAGAATCCCGTTCAGTACTGCGGGCCGGCAATAACGACGGCGATCCTATGCCCTATCTAAAATATATCGCCGCCCGATACGGTAGTTATCCCAACGTCTGGATTTGCCTGTGCAACGAATTCGAGATCAAAGACCCGAAATATACCGAGCAACAAATTGCCCGGTTCGGGCGAATCATCAGACAATATCTGCCCTACCCGACGCCGCTCAGCGTCCATTCGACACCTCGAACGCTCTGGTCGGCAAAGTTTGATGAGCTGCCGGACTGGCATGATCACATGATTATCCAGAAAAAGATTCGTAATCTTCCTGATGCTGCCGATGTGATCCAACAAGCTCGGCAAATGCCCGATGGCGGAATGCGAAATATGCCAACGGTCAACGATGAGCTGAGCTACGAAGGGAAAGGCGACAAGCACACCGAACATGATACAATCGAGTCTCATCTCGGTGCCTTTCTCGGTGGCGGTTACGGAACGACCGGCGAAAAGCCGGGCAATAAGCTGGGCCAGTACTTCAAGGGATGCTTCAATCCGGCAGAGCACACTTGTGCCGACAATCTCAAGTACCTTCGCGAGGTTATCGACGATAATGTCACCTTCTGGAAAATGTCACCCGATACTGGCATCTTTTCGAATTTGCATCGCGACTTTCGCGGCCTTGCATGGCCGGGACACGAATTCGTGCTCGGCACAAACAAGGCCCGCAGTGACATTGTCGCTAAACTGCCGGATGGGACATGGACGGTTAAACGATACGATATCATCTGCAAAGAGCAAAAGATTTTTAGCGAATCCGCTAAGGATAGCTTCACATTCAAAGCCCCCGACAGCCGGGCTGTAATGTTTCATTTCAAAAGAAATTAGAGGATTAAATATGTCAGCCGGTCGCCTTGACTGTGTGTTTCATCCAGGGACATGTGCTTTTCTGGGGACATTCTTTGCAGCCGTGCCTGGTCGATACGAGCGGCAGAATGATAAAGGCATTTATAGCGAATAAGATTAATAAAACCAGCAGAGGCAATGAGAAGTTTCGTATCAGCGGGACAACGCCGGCCAGGATTGGGATGAACCAGAGCGGAACGATGACCGGAATGTGCTTTTTGAATTTGTCGTCGAAGCATTCGATTGTTTGCTTAGAGCAAAATCTTGCCGCGATGCGCCCGTATCCACAGGGACATGCGCGTGTATCGAAATACCTGCAGTACGGGCAGACGAACACCATAATCCAAACCGAGCCGATTATGCCGTACGCCAGATATGCAATAGTGGAGATCCAGCCCCCTGCCGAGCCGCCGTAACCCGTGATTAGAATGACCGCTCCCAGCAGGATCATCACGATGTATGCCGTGTTGTTGATCAGCTCCTGGGCGGGCGAGTATACCCGCATTGCTTCGCCGCTTTGTCCGTTGTTGACCGGGTCCGCTTGTTCAGCCATTGGCCTTCCTTTCACATGGAACCGGGAGAGTACTAACGGCTCGACTGTCCCTGTTTTATTTTGCTTTTATATCATAGACCATAAGGACGTCACTATGTCGAACGTAAAGCCTGCCGTCGACAATTACCGGGTGCGACCAGCCCGGGCCGCTGGTGCCCGGCCGCTTGGGAAGCTTGAACTTGCTCTTAAGATTGTAGCTTTCAGGATCAGCCTTTATGAGTGCCAGAGTGTCGTCTTCGTATCGGAAGTAGAGGTTGCCGTCGGCGTAAAGCACCGCCGCCGAGCCGCCGCCCGGCTGTTTTTCCTGCCACATGACCTTGCCGGTTTTTGCTTCTATACAGGTCGGCTCTCCTTTATTGTGGTTATGGCCGCCGTAGATGTAATCACCGACACGAACAAGGCCGCCGTGGTGGTTCTGGAGAGTCCTGGCGCTGAGAAAATAAACCTCTTTCGCCTCGATGCCGTCGCCCGCTGCTGTCAGCTCCAGCAGAGCGCTGCCGGTGTTGTAGGCAGTGGAACAGAATACGAAATTATCATAAACGATGGGGGTCGGAATGTTGGCGACGTTATTTGCTATTTTGTTATAGCCCCAGAGGAACTTGCCGTCTTTGGCGGCCACGCCGATAAGGCCCTTGTTGGTCAACTGGACGTACTGCCGGACGCCGCAAGCCTCGCTGATGACTATGGACGAATAACCCGCCTCGTCTTTGCCTTTTCGTCCGATGTCGGGCATCGAGCATTTCCAGATCAGCTTTCCGGTCTTTTTATTAAGCGCCACCATGACAGCGTCACTGCCGCCGGGCGTACAGAGCAGCTTGTCGCCGTCAACGAGTGGCGATTCGCTATATCTCCAGCCGGGATTTTTACCTCCAAAGTCCTTTTCAAAATTGCTGCTCCAGCGTACATTCCCCGTCCCGGCATCAACACAAACCAGGTCCCCGGAAGTGCCGATAGCGTAAACAAGGCCGTCATCGACAGTTGGCGTGCATCGTGGGCCGCCGTCATTGTGTATTGGCCCGACTTTCGCTGTCCATATGCGCTTCTGAGTATCCAGATCGTATGCAAGAACACATTGAGCCTTCCCGGAGTCGAGGGAAATATCGCCCATTGTATAGAGCCTGCCGTCGACGATAGCCATACCCGAATAGCCCGGACCAAGGCCGGTAATTTCCCGCAGGAGTTTAGGGCCATCAGCCGGCCAGCTTTTGAGCAGTCCTGTTTCACTGCATATCCCGTCACGATTAGTGCCGCGCCACTGCGGCCAGTCCGCTCCATGTGCGAGGTTGTTATAGCCAAGGGCACTCAAACAAAGAACCAGTCCAATAACCGGCACGAAACGACATGTTCTGGTTATTTTCGACATGCGCATAATCCTTTTAAAAACAAATTGTTGGTTTGCATAAATTCAATATTAATTGCTGACTTCGACACATACCAGTTGTCCCGCTGCATTACGGGCGAAGATTCTGCCGTTCGCCAGGACCGGATAAGTCCAGCACTTGCCGGTGAGAATCTCAGCCGAAGCAAGCTCCTTATATCCATCCGGCGAAGCTTGTGCTATGACCAGCTTGCCCCTTTCGCCGAGGATAATCAGCTTGCCGTCGGCAATCATCAGCGAGCCGGTGCCCATGCCTCCCTGCGACCACTTCTTATCGCCGGTTGCCAGGTCGATACACGTCAGTTTGCCGCCGCCGCCGACCTGTCCGTCGAAGCCGTATATGTGTCCTTCAAAAAGTACCGAGCAGTTAATCTGGTTTCGCATGTTCTTATTTTGCCAGACTTTAGTTACATCACCGTCGCTGATTTTCAGCAGGGCGCAGCCTTTGTTGTATCCGGACGAAATGAAAATGGTGTCACCAGCGATAATTGCATCTGCGGCATTGATGTCGTAGCTTGTTTTCCATGGGAATTTCCACAGAACTTTGCCGGTTGTGGGATTCAGGCCAACGAGTTCTTTACATACAGCCATCGCTATGCCCTTCTGGCCTGCGATTTCGTACGGGACGGCGGTAGAGTAACCGCATGCACCTTTTCCGTTTTGCCAGACCGTGCTGCCGTCATTTTTGTTGAGCGCTACACCGTAAGTGCCTGCATTATAGATGACAAGTTCTCCGGCTATAAACGGCGAACTGGAAAAGTGCCACGTCGGGTGCTTCATCCCCAATTCCTTGTTGAGTTTTTTATGCCAGACTATCTCGCCTGTCGCTGCCTTAAAACGAATTGCATCGCCGTCCTTGCTGAATGTATAGACTGCATCTCCGTCTATCGTTGGTGTCGCACAGGGGCCGCCTTCGTGGTTCTTGCTGTACAACGGACATGGATAGGATTTCTTCCAGATTTCCTTGCCCGTAGCGGCATCCAAACAATAAAGAAAGTCTTTATCGTCGATATTGCCCGTGGCGTAAACCTTGCCGTTGCTTACGGCCATAGAAGCGAATCCGGCTCCAAGCGAATATTTCCAAAGCACCTTCGGGCCGGCTTCGGGCCAGCTTGCAGACAAGCCGGTTTCGCTTGATATCCCGTCATAATTGGATCCACGGTAGTTAGGCCAGTCCGCTGCCTGAGCGGTACTGCAGAAAATCACAGACATACTGAGTCCAAGGACTAATACATATACGTGCCTTTTCATCATTCTTCGTAAAAACATAATACATCTCCAAAAAAACAATAATTTTTACATGCGTACTTATACAAAATTTTCTTTACAGTGTCAACCTCGCTATTGTTCAGGAATCCTGCCGGTTATTCTGAGAATGCCAAAGCCCCGGTCGGGCATGCGGCGACGCATTTGTCGGCGGAGCGTTTGAGAGCGTCGGCAATAGAACTCTCGAATGGTACGGCCACTCTGACATCAAAACCCCTGCCGATAAATGTCAGACCAAGTTCTTCGCCGGCCTCGCCGGCAATCTGAATACAGAGACCGCAGCCGATACATTTGCCGGATTCGTAAATAATCTTCTTGTGCTGGCCCTGCTGAACAAACTGACGTCGCTCGCTTTTATATCTAGTCGGCCGGGCGCCGTAGTCATGAGCATATTGCCTGAGCTTACAGTTGTCAGCCTTTCGGCAATCACAATGCAGGCAGCGGGCGGCTTCCAGCCGGGCCTGCTCGTCGTTGAATCCCTCGCCGTTCTTTGAGACAGTTACACGTGGGGCATCGCTCGCGCAGGCGGCGAAACGTTCTTTCTCATCTTCCCTGATTTTGCCGATACGGGTGTTAAACGGCCTGATCGGGCCTGTCACCGACTCGCCGGATAAATACTGGCTGATTGATTGTGTTGCTTCCTTGCCGTCGGCGACGGCTCGGACTGTCAGTCTTCGCTTGCGGACGGCGTCCCCGCCCGCAAATACGCCAGGCAAATTTGTCTGGTAGGTCCTGCCGTCTATTGCAATGCCGTTTGCCGTGGTCTTAAGGCCCATCGACTCGATATCTCCGGCATCCAATGCTCCGAATGCGACGAATACGGCATCAAAATCCTTACGTAGTTTTTCAAGTGACGCTGAATTATCTATTCGAGTTTTGCGTTCCAACTTAAGGCCAAGCTTTTCGATCTGGGCGATTTCCTTATCTAGCACATCTCTTGGCAGTTCTTCTTCGGGGACCCCATATCGCAGCATTCCGCCGGGCTGTTCGTGGTCGTCAAAGACGGTACAGGCGAAACCGGCTTGCTGCAGGTAGTAAGCAGCAGCCAAACCCGCAGGTCCTGCGCCGACGATAGCGACACGTTTGTCCCGGTCAGGTTGACAAGTTGGTAAAAATGGTTTGTTCGATTCCAAATCCACGTCTGCAACATATCGCTTCAAGAGGCAGATAGAAACCCCCCGGTCAATCGACTCTCTCCTGCATCCCCGTTCGCAGGGCTTCGGACAAATCCGTCCTAATACGGCAGGCAGAGCAATATCTTTCTTTACGGTTTTAATAGCATCGCGTAACTGACCGGCGGCTATCTGTCGAATCATCAATGGAATATTCATCTGTGCCGGGCATATCATGTGGCACGGCCCGAGACAATCTCCCACGTGGTCGCTTAAGAGCAGTTCCAGGGCCGTTTTTCTTGCCTGATGTACTTCTTCACACTCGCTTTCGACGCACATGCCGTCTTCGGCAAGAGTCCCGCACGCCGGCAACAGAACGGCTTTACCTTTGACTTTGACCACACAGACCATACAACTGGTTGAGGGCTGATACCCTTTCATAAAACACATGGTGGGAATATCGATTCCGAGCTTTTCGGCGGCGTCAAGAATAGTCGCACCTTTTGGAACTTCTATTTCACGGTTGTCTATGGATAGTTTTGGCATCGATTAGCGAACCTCAACAGCATCTGCCGGACATACATTTTTACACGTCCCGCAGCGAACACATTTCTCGGCGTCAATTTCGTGTTTTTCATAGGGTTTCATTTCAATAGCGTCGACCGGGCAGTGCTGGGCGCATAGCGTGCAGCCGATGCACTCATCCGTTACAGAATAGACAATCAACGCTTTACACTTGCCGGCCGGACAGCGTTTCTCAACGTGGGCTTCGTACTCATCGCGGAAATACCTGATTGTGGAAAGAACCGGATTCGGAGCCGTCGTGCCGAGTCCGCACAGACTGGTTTTCTTGACCATCATTGCCAGTTGCTCCAGCTCATCAATATCGGCTTTAACGCCCTGTCCGGCACACAACCGCTCAAGGATATCCAGCATCCGCCGCGTGCCGATTCTGCAAAACGTGCACTTGCCGCACGACTGGTTCTGTGTAAATTCCAGGAAGTAGCGGGCGATGTCCACCATGCAGTCGGTCTCATCCAGGGCGACCAAACCGCCGGAGCCCATCATCGTTCCGATCTCCTGAAGCGTCTCGTAGTCCACGGGAAGATGCGAAAGCTCCGCAGGCACGCATCCGCCGGATGGGCCTCCAACCTGGACTGCCTTTAGCTGCAATCCTCCGGCAATTCCTCCGCCAATATCCTCTATTATTTGGCGAACGGAAATGCCCATCGGCACTTCGATTAGCCCTACGCGATCCACTTTACCCGCCAGGGCAAAGACTTTTGTTCCCTTGCTGCTGTCCGTGCCCAGCTCAGCGAATGCTTCTGCCCCGTTGCGAATAATCCAGGATACTGAAGCATAAGTTTCGACGTTGTTGATAAGTGTCGGCTTGCCCCAGAGGCCCTTTTGAGCGGGATACGGCGGCCGTAAGCGGGGCATCCCGCGGCGTCCTTCTATACTTGCTATCAGGGCGGTTTCCTCGCCGCATACAAACGCTCCCGCTCCGGGCATGATTTTCAGATCGAGCGAAAATCCACTTTTGATAATGTCTTCGCCGATAAAACCCTGCTGCCGGCAGTGATTTAATGCCTGGGTTATCCGCTCGATGGCAAGCGGATACTCCGCCCGGATATAGAAATGACCTTCGTGAGCACCGACCGCGTACGCGGCGATTATCATACCCTCGATGATGCGATACGGATACGATTCCATAATCATCCGGTCCATGAATGCACCGGGATCGCCTTCGTCGCCATTGCATAATATGAATTTCTTCTCGGATTTTTGATTCCGGACGGCGGTCCATTTAAGGGCAGTCGGATAACCTGCACCGCCCCGGCCGCGAAGCCCGCTGCGTTCTATCTCGGAGATGATATCTTCGGGGCTCATTTCGCGGATGCACTTCTGCAGCGCGCTAAAACCGCCGTTGGCCATATATTCATCGATATCCACCGGATCGATGTCGCCGTGATTTTCCGTGGCGATGTGTTTTTGCCTGCCGAGGAAATCGGCGACCGGTTTGTCACGGACATCGATTGAATGCCGTGCCACAGGCTCGGTTTTTTCATCTGTAAGTACCGTGTCAAGTATTTGCGAAACCGAGTTGGAGAATTTTTTCTTTATGCCGTTTACCTTGAAATGCCGCAGGATAACGGCTCTTGCATCCTCCGGCTGAACGTGTGCATAAAGATAGGACTTGCCGTCCGGCGGCACGACTTCCAGCAGCGGCGTCTGATGGCACATGCCGACGCATCCCACACGTTTGACCTGCAGTTTGATGCCGGTGTCGGCAAGAACATTTTCAAGGGCATCCCGCAGCTTTCCGCTGCCGCGGGCCACACAGCACGAACCCAGGCCGAGACGAACTTCGCCGCGGGATTCAGAGCCGTCGGTTTGAATTTGTGTTTTCTTCTTCTCGCCCGCCCGGCTTTGCTCGTATCTTAGAAAATCTTTGATTACCGTCGAAACGGTATCGGGAGTCAGGTGACCGTATGTTACATTGTCGATCTGAACGGCGGGAGCGAGCGTACAGCAGCCGAGACAGGCTATTTTTTCCACTGTAAACAGCTTTTGTGCGTCCGTATCATCTCCTTCGGCAATTCCGAGATGACGATGAAACGCCTCATAGACGCGGTCGGCCCCTTTGACGTGGCAGGCCGTCCCGACGCAGACATGAATAATGTGCTGTCCTACAGGTTTGTGCCGGAAGTGGTCGTAGAAGCTGGAAACGCCTTCGATCGATGCCGGTGTAATCTCTGATATCTTGCAGACATGCTCAAGAGCTTCGCGGGGCAGATAGCCGAAATGACCCTGTACGGCGTGCAATATCCGAAGCACGTTCTCAGGCCCGGTACCGATTTTTTCGACGGTTTTATCTACGAATTTCAAATCCAGCTCATCCATCAATTGCTGCTCCCGATGCAGTAGAGGTTATCGATTCCCCGGATATATATGCGTCCGTCGGCGAAGGCGGGTGATGCGTGACATTTCTCGCCCATCTCACACCTGGCCGATTGTTTATATTCGGTTCCGGCCTCGGCAATAAACATGTTGCCCTTTTCGCTCAGCAGATAAAGGTTTTTGCCGACAAGACTGGGCGAGGCCAGAAAATACTCCTCCAGGTCCTTCTCCCAGAGTCTTTTGCCGTCCGAGACATTGTAACACTCGAGCAATCCCTCAGTAGCCAGCATGAATATAAATTCACCGTTGCTGAGAGGCGAACAGATGTCAGGTCCTCCTTCCTCGCTCACCCAGGCGATGTGAGTTTTGGTTACATCGCCTTTACCATCCGTTTTGATAGCTACCAGCTTCGAATATGGCTCGATAACGAATACCAGCCCGTTTGTGTAAATCGGCGATGATGCGATATCGCCTGAAAGGCAGTTTGCCCGCCATATTTCCGCCCCGTCATTCGGATTATATGCAATCACCCAGGGATCAGCACATGTTATGATTTGAAACTGCTCTCCTGTATTTGCTACGATGGGTGAACTCCAGGAATTGCCGACCGGTCGTTTTGTTTTCCAGACAACCCGGCCTGAAAAGCCGTCCAAAGCAATCAGTTCGGATTTCTCGTCCTCAACGCCTCCCTGATCATATTGAATTATGAACAGATTTTTATACGATGCAAGTGAAGAGGCGTATCCGTATGCGCTATCGGGCCTGCCCAGGTTTATCTCCCAGACTTTTTTGCCTTTGAAGTCGAAGCAAACGACATCGCCTGTTGGGAATATAGCACAGACATGCCGGCCGTCGGTTGCGACAGTGGGTGAGGCATAGCCGGTCTCCTCCATCATTTCAAGAGGTTCTTCATCGCTTTTAGTCAGGCCTAAAACATCGCCCTTCCACAGCAGCTTACCTGTTGATGTATCGAAGCAATAGACCTGCCGGTTGTTGGGATCGGCTCCCGATAGGAATATACGGTCGCCCCAGACAACAGGTGAATTGTTGCCCGGCAGAGGTATCTCGGTCTTCCAGAGAATTCCTTCAGAAGTCTTTCCATCCCAGCGTGAAGGCACGTTCGTATGAGTGCTGATACCGGCTCCATTCGGGCCGCGAAAGCTCGCCCAGTTTTTCGCGACCTCATCCATACTATACGAAGAAGCATCGGCAGCACCGGCCCTGGCAAAATCAATCTCTGCTCTGGTGGCTAAAAACAGCGAGCCCAAGCCTAATATCGCCAAGCCGCCGGTCACCGCCCAGCGAGAGAACTTTGCGTTTCCGACCTGTTCTTTGAGCTGATCGGCGTTAGGTTGTGGAGATGGAGGCCTCTTTTTGTGTGCTATCGCGGATCTTAAGCTGATAATAAAAACAACAACTCCGGCGAGTAACAGATAACCGCCTTGGCGCGCGCGGTTCACTGCTCGGATACGCTGCTGTCTTAGAAGTAAATCGAATTGCCGGATTTGAGACAAAAGCTGCTCATCATCGGGCCTGTTGCGTATTTCTGATTTTAGATCCAGCATGACAGTTTCGTCTGCGGTGCCCACCATTTTGCTGCGGCCGTAATTCATGAGCATAAACGCGCAGACGACGATGGAGAATACAGCGCTGAGAACAGCCGTTGCGACTGTACATCGATACCATGAGCTTGTCGCCTGAACTTGTGGCGAATTATTTTCATTGTGAGAATTTGCTACCATTTTCCGGACCCCTCTTTCATCTTCTTTAATCGAACATGCTCCCTGGGGCAGTATTTATAGCATCGTCCGCATGCCAGGCAGCCTGCCCGGTCTGCTTCGTAGTCGGTCCTTCGCCGCCAGACGGATAGCCCGATCAGCTTAAGCCCTATTATAAGCCCTATGAATCCTCCAAGTATCCAGCCGCCCATTTCGAATCTGGCCCGGATATTTGCTGCCTGCTCATAAAGCTCCTTGGTTTGTTGCCCTGTTGCCCTGAAAGCAGTGCTGGCATCGGTTGCTTCTACGATTTGTCCGTTATCTTCCAGGTATATTTGCTTTGCCAGTCTAACCGTTTCGTGTGCCTGTGATGTCACACCCTTGAGGCCGGAACCGGCCCAACCGCCAAGAAAGACAAGGACGGGTAAAAGTAAAAGCAGAAAAGCCAGTCTTTTTTTGGCTATATGATACTCTTGTTCGGGCCATTGAGCTGACGGCTTTTTGATAGCACCGAATGGGCACGAATCTTCACAGAGCCTGCATTGGATGCACTCATCCGGAGTAATAGTCACGCGCCATTTCGAGAGCCGCGAGAGCTGCCTGAGAATAACGCCGTAAGGGCAGAGAAACCGACAGTAAGGGCGGCCGATGAATACGCCGATAAGCAACAGGCATCCGCCGAGTATTAAGATATTAAGGCTTCCGCTCAAACGAAAGATTGAAATAAACGGGTCGTATCTGCATATAACAAAAGCGCTGCCGGTAGCGGCGAAAAGGACCGCCAGAGCTAAATAAACATATGCGAACAGCCGCAATCCACTCTCTGCCCAATCCGGTACAGAAACAGGTCTTGCCAGGACCATATCCTGTATCGCGCCAAGAGGACACACTGCCGCACAAAATGCTCTTCCGAAGAAAAGCGTAAATACAAGCGGCAGCAGGAAAAATGCTACTACCACAATCGGTACGGCATAGTCGGGATCGAAAATGGAAAAAACAATGTTCTGAATCGCTCCTATGGAACAGACACAGCCCTTTCGCCAAAAGCCGAAATATAGCAGTGAAAAAACTGTTAGGGCGAATATTGCCCGCCGGCTGCGTTTCTTCAAAATAAGATACGTAGCCAATCCGAGTGCGGCTAAGAGCACTAAGGCATCGATATACTCGTAAACGTCCTGACGTGGACCCGGAGAAGTCGGGCTTGGTATGACGTGGTCGGTTTCGACGAAATCGGGTGGCGGAAAACGCTCAACACCGGTAGTCATGCCCGTTACAAATAGGGAAATAGCCAAGCCGAACAAAATATTGCGAAGAGGTCTCATTAAGCGTGGTCCACCTTTTTAAGCAGGTAAGGCTCGTCGGCGGGGACCCGCTTAAACGCCCCTGTGGGACAAGCCACGGCAATGGAACATTCATTACAATTCAAACAGCGGTCGTGCCGTACCTGAAGAAACAGCGAGCCGTTTCCGAAGGCGGCACAACCTTTAACACACTTGGCACAACCAATGCAAAGAGCTTCATCTATATCGTATTCATAGTACGGATCTTCTATGAAGGTTCGTTTGATTGCCCCGGTCGGACAAAGCTCATTTTCGGCGCCGGTATCCAGAACCGTCGCTCCCAGCTCGAAATAACCTGGGCAGAAATCACAATATCCGCATATCTCGTAAAGCTGGACGCATTTGACAGCAGAATCTTCCAGTACACAAAAAGTTGCGCATCTGTCACAAGCTATGCATTTGTAAGGATCGATCTGCCATACAAGGTCATTATTTCTCTTCTTGCGGGCCGAGGCGCCGGCGACGATCCCGAGGGTGGCCAGACATCCTCCCCAGAGCCCATCTCTTAAGAAATTGCGTCTATTAATTGTTTTATCATTTTGTGTCATTATTATTTCCTGACAGAATTTCTCTGGCCGAAGCAGCTTGTGGCAAACTACATCGTTTCAGAATCTTGCAGCCGGCGCAAATTCCACTGTTTATACATTGACCGTTTCGAACGAGTCTCTGCCTCTTTGCAAACAATGCAGCCGAAGCCGCTGCCATTAGCCCTAAAGTAGCATACCTCAGTGCTCCGGCAAAAAGCTCTCTGCGGCTCCGAGTTTCTGTGAAATGTTTTCTCACTATCGGCCTTTCACTCTGGAAAATACTTTTACTATATTGTCAACTGTATCCAGCACAAAAACGCGGCCTTCACTGTCTACAGCAACATCAAAACCACTGGTCTGACATTCCTCCGGGAGCATGCAAATTTTGGATGTGCCTCCTGCTCCGAATTGCTCCGGCCCGGCGACCACACCCACAAAGCTACCACCGGAATTATAAATCTTGATGCGTACCAGCCCCTTCTCGCAGGTAACAAAGCTGCCGTTGGGCAGCACGGCAATATTCACGGGATTGCAGCAACCGCAGAATCCCTCTATCGCCGCAGAAGGAGAACCCCACCAAAACTCGATGTCACCATCGAGAGTATATGCCTCGATACGAAGACGTCCGGGATTAACGACCCGGAGCAATCCGTCCTTCGGCAGCGCCAGATCAAAATAAGGGCTCGGAATCACAAATCCGGGAATGTTTCTAAATGTATCCCTTTTACCAATCTTATTAATAATGTTGCCTTCTATATCATAACAGATAACTATACGATTCCCTGCGTCGGCAACAAAGATATTATCATCTGATGCAACGATACTTGTTAAAATAGCGTCACTGCCCAGACTGTCCCAGTTCGCCTGCCGTTGTCCCTGGGCATCATAGACCTCAACTTGCTCCTTCATACCGATATAAATTGTGCCGTCTTTCGTCACGGTCAGGCACCTCGGCATATCATCGAGTTTTATTTCGCCGAGCCGATCACCACTCTGAGCAAAGATACGAATTGCTTTATCACCAGCCACGTAAACAGAATCCTTCGAATCCACAGAGATGCTGTGCGTTTTAGCAAAGCCGGTCTTAATTGGCTCAGCAGATTCTTCGTAGATAATCAGGTTCGGGTCGATACGCGCCAGTTCGTCAACTTGATACTTAAATTCCTTGCTGAGCCCTCCACCCTTGCTGCCGACCACGTCGAGCTTCACAACCGCAACGACGGCGACGACAACCGCCAGGGCAATGAGCACGCCGATAACAATCTTGATATTTGCTGCTGCTGTTATTCTATTCATTTTAGCACCTTAAGTCCGCATTATAGCACAATATCTTTCAATTTCAACCGGGCAATCTACTGTTCGGTTATATCAAGACATATCATTCGTTCCGTGTCGCGTACAATCAGCCGGCCCGATGCAATTGCCATCGGGCCCCATGATTCGTGTCCATCCAGGACTTTCGCATGGGCCAGCGGAACATAGCCGGAGGGGCCGGTCTGTGCCAAAGTCAGCTCTCCATCGTCGTTCATAAGATATATCAGACCGCCGACGATTGCGAACGGGCCGCTTCCGAATTTATTGGCACTTGTGCTGGTCCAGACGACATTTCCATCCAAATCGAGGCATACCAGTTGCCCGTCCAGCCTGACTCCATAGATATAGCCGTCGTAAAAGACCGGGCTTTGCTGTATCGAGCCGAATATTTCTGTTGAGTGGAGAAACTCCAATTGTGTTGTTATGTCACCGCCTGTCTCAGTCAATCTTAACATTGCGCAGCCAAGCTCGTACTGGCCGTAGCCGGCGGACAGAAATAATCTGTCATCCCCGACAACAACGGGCGTCGGGACATTAAAGCGTACTTTCCATTCGTCGTTCTTCCACAGAACGCTGCCGTCTTCTGCGGATACTCCAATCACACCCCCCTTGGATTGACTGCCGCCGCAATAAACGTAGAAACGCCTGCCGTTAAATTCCATCGGCACAATGGATGAATGTGTCATTACCCAACCGTCCGGATTCGGCGTTTCCCAGACGATTTCACCGGTCTCGCAATCCACGGCCATCATAAGCACTGAACCGGCCGGGGCGATTATTGCTCTGCCTTTTTCTATGATGGGACATTGTGCCGTGTACCATTGCGGAATCGTGGTCTTAAATTCCTTTACAAGATTGAACATCCAGCGGAATTCCCCGGTCATCGAATCAAGACAGGTCACGTGGCATTTAGGCCCCATAGTTACCACATATTTATCCGTTACTGCAGGAACCGTCCGGCTCATTCCATGCCATCGTTTGACTTTGACAGGATAGGAATATCGCCAGATATCCCGACCGTCCTCGAGTGACAGACATCTGACGACATCCGCCTGCTGCTGGCGGTTGTAATCCATAAGATATACGCATCCGGCCAGAATGGCCGCCCCGGCAAAACCTTCTCCCACTTCTATCGACCACAGGACTTCGGGGCCGTCTGCGGGCCATGTTCTTGCAGGTGAGAAGTTTTCGGTGCTGATTGCGTCGAAGTTCGTTCCTCTGAATCGCGGCCAGGAACCGGGTAAATCCGCCGGGACTCCGTCGAATTGTGCCAATGTCCCTTTTATTTTAACCACACCGCCGTTGTCTTCAGGCATTTGGGTTTGGTCTTGTGCAGTCGGAATACGTTCGGTCAGATCCACTGCAGCATCGGCACCGAGCCAGACGTACAACAATATAATCCCCACAATAGCCAAACCTATGGGTATAGCGCGAGTAATGACAGATCGTCTCATATTCTTCGTATTACCTTATACTAAATTATTCGTTTCTTAACGCATCGAGCATTTCTCCGCTTAGGGCGAAATGTGCTGCAATCCATATCCATATCATGCCGCTGATTCCAATAGCTATAATTGTTAGAGCCAGTGAAAAAGATGCTGCTTGTGCTCCCGGGGATTTAAGAGCGGGGCCGACTGCAACCAATGCCGCTATAACTCCACACACCAAACCCCCGAGCATAAGCCCGCTGTGCTCGTGAAATATCATCTTTCTAAGCGTGATTTTATCAAATCCCACGGCGCGCAGCATCGCAAGCTCGCCGCGCCTGTCCAGCACGTTGCGCAGCACAACCAGCCCGAGACCAACGCTGCCGAGAATCAATCCTAAACCGCCAAGCAATTGAAATATCGACAGATATGTGTTCTCCACAGTACTAAATTCGGCTAATCGCTGAGCCGCCGGCATTAGATCCAGCCCGAAGTCTTCCAATCCGAACGAGAGCTTGTCCGTCACGGCATCTATTTTCTGCTGTGGGCAATCGATAAGCAGCATTCTGTATCCTTCCTCCGATGGAAAACGCCTGATAAACTCATCATCAGCAATAATCAAACTGCCCTGCAGGATAGAATTTTTCAACAATCCGACGATTTGCAGCTTGAAGCTGTTGCCCTTGTCATCGCTATATTCCAACTGGTCCCCGACGGATTTACCAAGTGCCCATATCACGGTCGCATAATCGCCAACCGCCGGCACGACATCCGGCCCCAGGTCTCGATTAAGCAGGTTCCAGGCTTTTTTGCTTTCGGCTCCTTCGATGACTTTAGAAAAAGTGAATGAGCTTCGCTCCTGAAGCAATTTGGGTTGAACTGCCAATAACTGTGGGCTTTGTGCCCGATTCAGATTGAAGCAGCTCGCATCATCGCCGTCACGAACACGCAACTGAACTACCTGTATATCTTCCAGACTTGAATCGTCAAGACTCATGGATCGGCGTCCCGCTTTGCTGCTGAGATCGTGAAGAATTCCAATAGAGGACTGGCCGAATAGTGTAAATCCTCCTGTTCCGGAGTCTCGTTTATGAGCGTCCGCCAATGGATCGTGCCTGTTGGCTCCCACGGCAATAACCAGGAAAATCCCGCACGCTAATAATCCGACAACCGCCAGACTGCGGCCGCTTCGTCTCGTTGAGTTGCGTAGTCCCAAACCGACCAGTGATGCGATTGTCCTGTTCCAACTGCCGGCAACAATCTTCAGCAAGGCATGAGTTAATCCAAGTCCCGCAATCAACAGCAGCGCTCCGGCACCAAAAAACGCCGCCGAGACAGAGCTGCTGTCGCCGGCTCCAAGTACGGCAAGCAAAAAGACCGCACCAATTGCCGCTGTTATTGCTATTGCCAGACCAATCCTGCCTTTGGAAAATCGCATTGCTGTGGTGAATTGCCATTCGGGATTGCCGGTAAGAAGCTCGCGGGCCGGCCTGGATACCTGCTTACGAAAGGTCAGCCAGATTGCTGTCAGAGAAACGATAACGGCTCCAATGGCTCCGGCGAACAAGGTTGTTGGTCTGGCGTAAAACCGTATTGTCGAGCCGGCAACGGCCGATTGCCATGCAGTTGCAAGTCCGTATATCATTATCCGTGTATAAAGCAATGCCGCAACGCTTCCGACAATGGCGCCAAGCACCGCCAATATACCGCTTTCAATCAGCAGCAGCCGTCTTACCAGCTTCGGTGAAAGTCCGACGGCCAGCAGCATTCCAATCTGCCCGCTGCGTTTCTCGACGCCGAATACAAAGATTAAACTCGTCAAAATCAATGCCGCTATGATGAGAAACATGCTCAAACCCAGGAAAAGACTGCCGAAATCGGTTGAGCCGCTACCCGCTTTGATGCCGCTTTGTTGCACGGGCTGAAAAAACAATCCTACGGAAGCGGGAGTTACTGTTTTTAACAAATTCTCCGCCAAATCTGGAACTGATATTGCACTCATGGGATAACGCACGCCGGTCAGGTTTCCATATCTGTTTGCCCATATTTTCCTGCCGGCCTGAAGCGTGATAAACGCCTTGGGTGCGCCGCGGTATTTTTCCCAATATTCCTCGTCCTTCTCGCGTATCTTATCCAGATCGATAGGGATGCTCGAATCCCAATCCCTGCAGTTATCGACATCCGCCAGCCCTGGGAAATCCGGCATCAAATCCGGGTCGACGGCAGGACTCGTCATCGGAAGAATCTTCAGTACCTGGAATTTTGCGGTCTGCTCCTGGAGTTTCCTCATCGTTGTTAAAGTAAAATAACAAAGTTCGATCAAATCATCGACTTTGGCACCAAGATCATCGGCAATCCATTGATTTAAGATAATTTCATCATCCTGCATCTCTGCCGGAATTATGCTTCCTGCATCAGGTGAACGCCCCACTGCTGAGACCATCGAGTACGGCGTGGCTTGAATCGCGGGCATCCTGCCCGCGATTCGAGGGCGGGACGCCCTCGACACACGCAGCTCGTTGACGAAATACGTCAGGATTCCAACCGTCCTGTCGCTTGCTCCCATGGCGGCTTCGGACAGGGACTCATCGATAAATATCCGCCTGCTCCGCACCTCAAGAGCATCCTGCTGGTCCAAGCGGCGAAGTTTCAATCCCGCATCGGAAAGCTGCCAACGTTGCTTTATCGCCTTATTTGCATTTTCGGGGCTAATGTTTCCTTCAGGATTGCCGGCAACCAATAGCACGTTGGCCAGACCGTCCCGGTTGAGTTTCTGCTGTATCCATTCTAACGGCACAAAAACATTCAAAGGTGCGACCTGATTTGCACGTAAGCTGAAACGGCCGAATTCCGCTTCTGTTGCTATTGCTTCTATCATTAGCCGGAAAGCGACAGATAAATTCGAATCCGGTGAGACCGGCAGGTCTCGTGACATAACGCTCGGGTTCTCAAAACGAAGAAGAACTTCATCACCAACACCAACCTTTAATCTCGCCGCCAATTGCTCGTTAAGGACAACGCCCTGCTCACTATTATTTCCAAAAGGATTCTGTGCTGCTCCGACGGTAAAGAATCGCTTATCCACGCCTAGCACTTCAATTCGATTGGCGCGTCGATTATCGCTGCTGTCGTTAATCTTTCCACGCACGTACAATACGGGAGCCGTTTCGGTGTTTAGCTCATCTGCCAGCTCATTTGCCAGATCGGATGTGAAGAACCTGTTTTGTGGGGCAAGAGCGACCTGGGTATTTCCCAGGCGGGCTTTGACTATCATCGTTAGGCTGTAACGCACCGAATCGCCGACAATCAGCGCGCCGGTCAAAATAGCCGTGCTTACCACAACGGTCAGAAGTACGCCGAGGTTGGTCCTCCAGTAGAAGCCAAGACTTTGTTTGGCAAGCCTCCACAGACTCATTGCCGGCTCCTATTCTTCAATAATCCGTCGCTCAATTCCATGACCCGGCCGATTCGCTCGGCGAGGCCGAGCGAATGCGTCACCACGACCAGCGTTACTGTCTCACTGCGGTTTAACTCAACCAGCAACTCGGCAATGTTTTCAGAAGAATCTTTGTCCAGCGAGCCGGTCGGCTCGTCGGCCAGCAGCAGCTTGGGATTGTTAATCAGCGCCCGGACTACGGCGACACGCTGCCGCTGCCCTCCTGACAGCTCGCCGGGACGATACAGCATAAATTTCTCAAGCCCCACACGCTGCAGCAAATATTCGGCCCTATCCCGATTTTCTTTCACAGATGAACGCTTCTTATCGGCAAGCGTCGGAACAAGAACGTTTTCGAGAACCGTGCACTGCGGCAAAAGATGGTGCAACTGGAAAATGAAGCCGATTTGCTTATTGCGGATTGACGCCAGCTCAGACTCATCCAGAGCGGCAAGGTCCTGGCCGTCGAAAAGCACTTGTCCGTTGGTCGGATGATCCAGGGCACCCATGATATTAAGGAGTGTGCTTTTGCCGCTGCCGGACGGGCCGACAATGACTAATGACTGACCCGATTCGATCTTAAGTGCGATATCTTTCAGAACAGACAGACCCTGTTTATCCCCCGGCGACTCATATTTTTTTGCCACGTGAACCAGTTCAAGCATTGTAATCCTTATACTTCTGGGCAATTTGTTCGTATATACGAACCATTTGCCCTGCGGTTTGCTCAATATTAAAATTTTCGGAAACTGCCGCTCTGCCGTTCTCTCCCAGATTCTGTGCTTGTGCGGAATCGAGCAGCAATGAGCTGAGAGCGTCCGCCAGTGCATCGACATTGTTCGGTTCGCATAACAGTCCCCCGCCGGTTGTCTCTATCAGCTCCGGGAACACGCCGTTTTCCGGTTCGACTACCGGTACACCCGCGGCGAGGGCTTCCAGCACATATAATCCATAAGCAACCGGCTGCTTTTCCGGCACTGAAAGCACCGAAAGACTCCTTAGAAATGCAATTCTGGCTTCGCGGTCGAAATCCGGCAGAAACTCCACATCGTCAATAATTCCCTGGGAGTGTAAATTTTGCCGAATCTTATTTAAAAATGCTTCATCATCGGATCTCTTGCCGCCTGCAATTCGCAACTTTGCGTTTCTCAATTTCTCATTTTTCTTTATTTTGAGAAAAGCTTCAACGAGTGTATCCAATCCCTTCTCAGGACACATCCGGGAAAGAAAACCAATAGTTGGAATTTCCGGCCGGAGACCATGAGATTCATATCCAGCGAGTGAAATCCCTGTATATACAACATGAGTTTTGTCCGAGCCAAGTTTAAGTCGCTGCTGCATTGTTTCGGTATAATATTTGCTAACGCCGATAAATGCGTCTATATCCTCCACTCGCTGCTTAATTATCTGCCAGGCCTGCTGCGAATAAGGCGGTATGAGTCCGTCTAAAAATCCGTCTTCATCCTGGAGCAGACAAGCCACCGGAACGTTGAGCCTTTGCTTAATGGACCTGGCCAGACCGATTAAAAGAATATTCGATAAGCAGATAATGTCCGGTCGATTCTCCTGATTATCCAGCCAGTCGACAAGCCTGTCCAGTTCCTTAATCTGCTGACCTTGTTCACCTTGCAGCATTGAAATTGTTGTCTGGCCCAGATCTTTTGCACTTGTCATTCCCGCCATGCGGCCGATCCATCGTAAAAGTCTCGGCGAATCCAGCAGGCGGTCCAACCAGCGGGGAGTCTTGCGGAAGAAAGCAGATTTCTGCTGGAGGTAGACATTGAGTCCACCGAAGAAAATGGGTGAGATATTTGCCTGGCTGGTCTTTTCAATCGACAATGGCAGATATAATGGGATCATAAGACCTTCATGTCCCAGCCTTATTATCGCTTTGGCTAAGGCAGCGTCACGCAAACAATTCTCACAGTAAAAGCTGTCACCTGCACTCGGTGTAATTTGAATAATTCTCATGCTAAGATATTATAACAGAACATGCAAATAAGAAAACGGATTTTCTAAACGCTGACGGAATTGGGTAGAACAACAATAGCCTTCTGAGGTTCTGTTGGGCAGGCTGCTTCGCAGGCGCCGCAGCCTGTGCATTTTTGTTGATTTATTTTTGGTATGAGGGTGTATTCCTCTTCCGAAAAGATGTACTGAATAGCATCGTAGGGGCACCAACGTTTGCACACCGAACATTCCCGGTCATCACCAAGAAGGCAGATATCCATGTTTACTTTGGGCAAACCGATTTGAATATCTGCTTTCTCCTTGAGTGAAAGACGCACAAGAGCACCGCTCGGGCACACTTCCGTACAGCGTATACAATCCTCGCGGCAGTAATCATTCTCAAAACGCAGGATCGGCGTAAAAAGATTCGCTATTCCATTTTGTCCAAAATCGCGCTCAATGATGCCACTCGGACAAACCCGCAGGCAATTGCCGCAACGCGTACACACTCCGGCGAATTGCGATTCATCCAACGCTCCCGGCGGACGAATAGAATGTGAAGTTTTTGCTCTGACCGGTTTAGCAACATAAGCCAAGACAGCACCGGCAGCTATACCAAGAACTGTTCGACGTGCGATAATCAGATCAAAATCCCTTTTATTGTCAGTCTCGCTCCTTTTGAAGACAATCGAATGCAAGAACCTGCGTGCTGAGAAAAACAAATCCTGAAATGCCCCCAGAGGGCACATCTTGTTACACCATATTTGAGGCCATATTATGCTGAGCATGACAATAGCAAGAAATCCTGCTGCCGGCAGCCACATTCCGGGTCGAGAGTGTTGCTGAATCAGGAAGGGAACGTTGGCGAAGATGGCCAGCGGATCCAGCCATAACAGCAAAGGATATCCCAGGAAGGCCCCACCTATGGTTAGCCAGACGATCCATCGACCAAGCTGAGGGACTCGCATCGACCGGCGCCCCAGCCGTTTCCCAAGTTTGCTCGCACCGTCCAGGCAGAGTCCCACGGGGCAGATCCAGCGACAAAAGAGACGGTGATGCACCAGTACGACCACTCCTACTGTCAATCCCAGCCATGTAACAGCATGAAATGCCCTGGTGCCCAGCAGCGATACGATTGCAACAAAGGGACTTAGGGCGGGAATAAAAAGCAGTGAGATAGTACCAGGTAAGATTGGCCATATCGCTGCTATCGCTACAATGAGGCATATTACTCTGACGAATGACCGCAACCGACTTCCTTTTGCAGAAGTTAATATATTCAGCATGGTCTTCGATTTTGTTTGTGGGCTCAACCGAGATAGGCCTCCTGCTGCCTGAGAATTTTCTGGATCTTTTTTATATCCACTTCTCGTGGGCTGCATGAATCTTCGACTGCTACGGCAGCAGCAACTCCCGCGGCATGGCCGGTGACGAAGCAGTTCGGAATCAGCCGTACCAGATCCGCCATACGAATTTCAGCACAAATGCACCTGCCGGCAGCCAGGACGTTATCCGCCTTGACGGGAACCAGAGCGCCATAAGGAATCTGCCATTCATCCTGATTGCGACCGTCGGACCCGCCGACACCTATCACATCAGGAAATTTTGTGCCGGCCTTTAGGTCCGTGAGCGTTACTGTCTTAAGGCCGTCAAGAACACGTGTTATTCGAACGCCTAATTGGGGGGCCGTCTCAACCAGATAGAGACGCTCATAACCCGGTATCTGCCGGTTTTTCTGAATATTATTCCAGATGAACTTGCGGTGGTTCATTTCCATTCGTGTTAGCGTGGCAACGTCCAGACCATCCACTTCCGGCCCGTGCATATTCACCCAGTTCACTCCGCTTGCCGGGGTAGGACTTCCCATGTGTCTCGGTTTGGGTTGACCGGAAGCTTTTGTACTATCGATCCGATCCAGGTTTCCGATACGCGAGACTAATCCGACATTGTGTGAGCGATGCTCAAAAGTTGCTCCGGCAGCCGCAAATATGTCGCCGTCTCCTGTAGCATCAATTACAACTTTAGCCAGTATCGCCTGACGTCCTGATTTGCTCTCGAACACGACACCACGAACCACATTTTCGTCGATGACGGCATCGACTCCCCAGCAGTGTAGAAAAACTTTTACGCCCGCTTCTTCTATCATCTCCACCATGACATATTTGACAGCTTCGGCATCTACAGTGGGATTAGTTCCGGCTTTACGGTCGATTATTGCTCCGTCCAGCTTGTCCAGCCGGCGCATAATCTCCTCTCCGATTCCCTGGCAGACCTGCTTACCGCCCTTGACGATATGCCCGATGACCAGCAGTACCAGACCGCCGGTCCAGAGGCCTCCAAAATGCCCGTATCTCTCCACCAGCGTCACATTTGCCCCGGCCCTTTTGGCCGCAATTGCCGCAACAACGCCGGCAGGCCCTCCGCCAACAATTAGTACATCGGTCCGGTCCAGTATGGGCAGCTCGCGGCGGGGTTGAATCACCTTGCCGTCGACAATGGTCGCAGCATCGAGATGGTTCTCGGTTTTGTGGGTTGCGATGACGGAACTCTCAAAGCCACTTGGATCGTCGATACTCCGGCCAAATAATTGTCGGGAACTTATTGTACCCAAGCCTGCGCTCATGCCGGATATGCCAAGCACTCTCAGGCAGTCGCGCCGATTGATCGGTTCATTCATAGTCAAACTCCTAATTATCGAATAGTATTGAATTTCCATTCAAACGTATTCTTTCCCTGTTGTATGTCTGACAGCGGTCCGGGGATGGGACTCGTAAACTTTCTGCTGTTAATATCGGTATCTACCTTGATGGGATTTCCGTAACGGTCTTCGATGGTTTGCCCGACTGTTGAAAAGACGCCTACCAAATCGGCATCGATCCAAGGACATTTCAGATGCGGAACAGCATCATTCATAGCAAAACTGATTCTTACACCTAAAAGATCGCTCTCAAGGTTGAATTTTGTTCCAAATGGATCAACGATGCTGTGCTTGTCACCGAAGGAACTTTTGCCGGCACCCTCTAAAAAAATATTGTAATCTGACTTGTAACCGGGAGCGTCTTTTGCATCATCAAGGCCCTTGCGGATAAAAATATTATTGAACCATATCTCATCTTTTGCCGTGCCGGTTTTTCTTCCAACTACTTTGGTCGTATGTGGAGTGTAATATGCAGAGCGGCGATTCGTGTCCGGATTGTATTGGTAGCCGCAATCGACAAACAGATTGTGGGCAAAAACCGTGGCCTCGGAATTACTGCGCACCTTTTGTCCGATGAGAATATTGTTGTCTACCAGTGTAGGGCCGTGGTTCATCTCCAGAAAGACGGTGGCAGCCTGTGTATCGTAAATGACATTGCCTGTGATTCTAATTCCCTGATTGGCATAGTCGATCCAGATACCAAAAGCGCCCTGCTGCTGGTGATAAACGCCGCGGATTAGATTGTTGCTGATAACAGTATCGACGCTGTTATGAAACTTGATTGCTGCTGTTTCCCATCCGCCGAATTCTTTGCGGTAATTCGTGTCATCGATGAAATTGCCCGATATGATTGAACGCGTTGCTCCCTTTTGTCCGGCGATACCCGCCTGTCCGCAGCGCCGGATGATATTATTGCGGACAATGTGGTCTCCGAAGGCATCGATATCATTGTAATCCACGCCGGGAGCATGCCCTAAAATGATGCCGACACATCGAGCGTTTGTTATTGTGCAGTTCTGGATAATCCAGTGCTTTCCCATACGCGTTCCGACAGCACCTGTTTGTAGTTCCAAAACCGGAGGAGCCCAATTCGCTGCCGCGTGCATAAAATGAAAGCCATCGATTGTGATGTATTTCAGGCCAGTGATTTGCGGCATGAAAATGCTTTCGCGAACATTAATCTCGGCCAGTTCTTTGTTCGGATTTGCCTTGCCGAAATTTGCCCAAATAGTGGTTATTTTATCATCGACCTGGCAATACCAGCTTTGCTCAGCTTCATTTACTTCTTCGGCTGATTGTTTTTCGTAAAACGCTTCACCATTGAGATAAACATCCCCGCGATGATACCACTTGCCGTAATTCAGCCAGCCTCCGGAGACATTTAGGGCGTAGGGATTGTAATCGCCGAAAAATGAATTTGCTAACTCAACTTTATAGACGCCGTTGCTTTGATCTGTCCATTTGGAGATACGTTCAGAACCTTTAATTAAAACCTTTTCGCCGGTTGCAGCACGATATGTGATGCGTTCATTTTCGCCGGCGCCTCCCCGCGGCGGCTTGACCCATTCGCGATACGTGCCGGCATGGACCGTCACGATATCTCCCGGACGGGCGATTAAAGCAGCTTTGTTGATGGTTAGAAGCGGATTGTCCCGGCTGCCGGAAGCTGAGTCACTGCCTGTTTTTGCTACATGAATCTCCCGCGCCATAATATCTGAAAAACCAGGGATAATTACAGCAATAAATATCGCTACTAAGAGAATCAATTTTTTGAGTGCCATCTCTTTGATCCCATCCAACTTGAGTTTCAATGTGCTTTTATGCCGGAGACTCTATCGCTCAGCACCGAAGGCATAAACGTAGCCATCGTCGCAACCAATAATTACCATTCCTCCGGCGACGGCAGGCGATGAAGTGACCGGCCGGCCTATCTCATAAGACCAGATAATGCTTCCATCCGACAGCCGTATCATGTAAAGCCGGCCGTCTTCCGAACCCACTACCACTTTGTCGCCGCATATCACAGGCGAGCTGTCAACCTCTCCCCGCGTCTGGAATGTCCAGATGACATTTCCGGCTTCACGACCGACACAATGCACACGTTCATCTCGCCCTCCGAAGACGACTACGTTTTCACCGACTGCCGGTGAGGAGAAAAACGGAGCATCGCTTTCTTTATATTCCCACACAACCTTGCCGGTGGCAATATCTGCTCTCATAAATATATTATCATAGTTACCGACATATACTTCGCCGTCGAGAAATGCTGCCGATGCAGCAATGTATGAACCGCTGTCAATTTGCTTTACTTCGCTTCCATCAATTAAAGAGACAACATGGATTAATGCATCGCAGCCTCCGAATACGGCTTTCTGATCACTGACCGCGGGTGAACCGTTGATATAGTTGCCCGTTTCGTACGTCCAGATGACTTTGCCGTTTGTCGAATCGACACAATGCAGTATATTATCGTAGCTGCCTACAAGTATCCATATACGTCCTTCCGGACTGCGTGTCCAGTTAGCGGCCCCGAGAATCTGACCTTCAGTTTCGTACTTCCACTTGAGCGAGCCGTCTTTTGCATTAAGAGCATACAGAAAACCGTCCAGGGAGCCCACAAAAACAGATCCTTCAACTACACAGGGTGTCGCCTCTATCGCATCGGTGGTTTTGTATGCCCAGACCTGTTTACCGCTTTGAAGGTCAATTGCATAAATATTTTCATCAGATGAACCGATGAAAACTATGCCGTCAAAAATTGCAGGTGACGATTTAATGGAATCATTAGTTTTGAATTTCCAAACGACTGCGAGTGAATCAGGCAATGTTCCTGATGCTCTGCCCAACAGGCCACGTTCGCCTCTGAACATTGGCCAGTTACTTTTCTCGTCAATTGAAACTTTCTGCCGCTGTACAGGCTCTGCGATTTCCGGCTGTTCGCCTGATTCGGGTTGTTTACTGGTAGCAATAATGAAAATCAGGTATAACGCAACGATAACAGCAATCGCTATAACAATTCTGACAGCATTTTTCATAGCGGGTATGATAACGTATCAGCCGGTCATATGCAACAGTACTTTAGGCTTCGGCAGGCATTCTGCCGGCGTATATAACAAGGATGGGATTTTAGTTTTGAGGTATGTTACCGAACTGCTTTTCAGCAATCTATTTACGAAGTGAGGGTATTGGCTGTGTATTGACTTCTTGCTTCGGCAATCAGCTTGAGCATCTGGTCGGCCTGGTTTTGAATATCAGGATCAGCATTTGTTACTCGCGAGTTCCATTTGCTGTATTCCTTATTCAGGTGTTTGCGAACTTTTTCTTTGCTCATATCCGAAGTTATCCCAAGGATGGTCTCGACGTCTCTTACCTGGTGCATATCGACCGGAAGAACTTTTTCCATCATAATACGAAATCTTTCGGAATCAACATCGAGCCATTCTGCCATGTTTTTCAGTAAAGTCAATTCATCGGCGGTAACCGAGCCTTTTGAATGCGCTACATACAGGCAAAGCTCCAGAATATCATAACGCTGGGCCACAGGAGCAATTGAAACGATTTCATCACATATCTTGTATGTGTTAATGTTGTTTCCGCCGCGGAAAAAGGCAATGGTTTTCTCAAGTGCCTTGTTGAGTTTTTGTTCGTCCGTATCAGATGCGGAATTATCCAGGATGTTGTCTCTTGCCCAGTTTTTTATCAGCTCGATCTCGCAGTCATATAGTTCATTGTCCGCCGCACTGACGGCAAATGCAAGTGCAACCGCCAGGATATTTGTCCTCTCACCGTTTTCCTGCAGGTCTATGTATCCGAAGAAGGGATTTTCACAGGCGAACTCACACTTGGCATGGGCAAGTTGCTGATTATCTTCGGCAGACATGATTGTTGTTGTAAACTGCAGCAGCCTTTTTCCCTTGCGGGGAAACATGAGCCAATCGAAACGAATCTGTGTGATAGACGTCCATTCCGACAGAGTAGTGATCTGGTAAGGAAGCTTGCCGAGTCTTGCTTTGAAGCTAAATGCGGATGGATTCGGTCCGTCCTGAGACGACCATTGCGGAAGCCGGGATTGCACGACTTTGGCGTTTGCTGCTCCTTCCGATACATCCATGATCGAGATCTGCAAAGTCGTATCGCAATTATCGCTCGGGGCATTAATTGTGCCGCAAATTTCTATGCTGAACGCATCATGTATACTTTTTTCTTCTTCCAGTTTTGTCCACTGGATTCGGCAATTCAACGCTCTCATATCCAATGGCAGATTAGATTCTTCAGTCTGGTCGGCAGACTTTTGACGCAAGAGCTGGGATTTGATTTTGCCCAGCTTCCGGGGCATTTTTTGCTGGTTCGCCAGGTCTTTGAACGCGGTACCATCAACAAGTTCCAAAAGCTTTGACCAATATTCAAGAGCTTTATTTCTCAACCGGCCGACAATACCGGGAAAGAGCAGTCCCACGGATGCAGCAAGCATAATTGAAACTGGAATTAGAAATTTGCTCATTTCCACACCCGCTCACATTATTACTCAACTTTCGCTTTACCGACGGCAGAGAGTTCCTGCTCTTTGTCCTTTATTTTGCTCTCGGACATGTTGCCGTCCTGGTCCAGGCTTAAATCGACCTCGAGCACTCTGCCCGACTCGACGTCTTCGAACTTGCAGTGCATTCTCTGGTTCACATCATAGCTGTATGTGACTTTGATCGGGCATTCCGCAGGTCTGTCCGGAGGAAGCTCGAATTTATACGTTGCAATTTTATTTACGAATTCAGCATCATTACCCTCTCCCTGTGTAATGGTCACCTCAACCTCTGCCTGTCCCTCTTTGAGCGTATAGAACGTCTGAGATGTTTCACACGGCAGCGGTGTGTTTTTATTCAAAATGATGCGGTTTTGCACTACACGGCGGCCTGTCTCTTTATCGATAGGAGCACAAATAGTGCCGTAGCTGTGATTACATACGTCGGTCAGGTTTATGTCCATCAGGCTGCTGGAAATCCCTGCTGATACAGCATCTGGTTGCTCTCGTAACATTGTCAATCCGGCGTGCAAAGCGGCACCGAGTGCTACGCATTCATCGACATTTACAGCCGTCTCAGGCGCCTTGCCGAACATTTTCTCAAGGCGCTGCTGGACAAGAGGTATTCGGGTGCTGCCGCCGACCAATAGTACTTTGTCAATTCCGGCCGGTTCAATTCCCGCCTCGCCAAGCGCGACTTCCACCAGGATGTCCGCTCGTTCTATCAGGGAAGCGATCGCCTCTTCAAACATCTGACGGCTTATTTCCACCCTCATATTGCCCGCTGGGCCGTAGAGCATCTTTTTGGCAACATTTCGCCGGGACAAAGTCCTTTTAATATCCTCGGCCTCATCTTCAAACTTTGCCCTGTCCTCATCTGAACCGATTAGATCGGCTTTGAACTTGTCTTTGTATTGTTTTTCCAAAATCTCGAGTATTTTCTGGTCAAAGTCGACGCCGCCAAGAGCATGGTCGCCTTGCGAACAAACAATCTTCATATCATGTCCGTTGACTTCCATTATAGTGACGTCGAATGTTCCTCCGCCGAGGTCGTAAACCAGGACCTTTCCCGTGACCTGCCGCGTGGTGGCATAATACAAAGCCGCGGCTACAGGCTCATTTACAATTCCAATCACATTCAAACCGGCTTGCTTTCCAGCCTCCATAGTTGCTTTTCTGCGGACTTCATCGAAGTGAGCCGGGACGGAAATAACGGCATCACAAATGTCGCCATGCTCTACAGAACAGTCCTGCTTGAGCTTTTTCAGAATCAGGGCGGATAATTCCACAGGGGTCCAGTTCTTCGAATCGATTTTTCTTTTATATTTAGCATCTCCCATATGACGCTTAATCCAGCGAACAGATCTTTCGGCATTCAGATGCCTTGAATTAATCGCTTCGATACCTACCCTGACGATATCGGAGTTCTCTTCGTCAAAGAAAATCGCAGATGGAGTGAGTCTTTCACCATCAGCATTTGGGATTATCTCCGGCTTGCCAATGGCATTGAGAATCGATAGTGCCGAGAACGTCGTGCCGAGATCTATTCCCACTATATTAGTCATATTACACCCCCTATTTTGTGGTTCGATATTTCATGAATCAATCACGATTCAATCATTAAGCAAACAGCTTGACCTGAGCAGGGCGAACCACTTTCACGTTTTCCTCGTTAATAAAGTATTGATATCCTGGTCTAATTACTTTTGCAATATTACCCGCCTGTTCGGGATTGTCACTTTCCTGCTTGTCCTTGACGGCTTCAGCGAATTTTTCCTGTCCTCGATATTCACTATTTACTTCCGGCTCAAATTGCTCGATACCACTTGACTCCAGAGCAAAGATTAACTCATCCCTTATTTCCTCAAGATGTATCGCCTTGTCATCCTCTTCGCCGAGCCGGTTGATACGGCTTTCAAGATTATCGATGCAGCGTATAACTCGCAGGCAAAAAGTCCTTATGATATTCCAGTCATAACCATCCTGCAGCTTTTCCAGTCTGTCCTGCTGACAAGCCGCGTATTCACGTATAGCTGAGACCTGTTGAGTAAGCTCGCTAATAGCGCTATCGAGTGGCTTTGACTGCTCATCGGCTTCAGAACGCTGCTTACCCGTTTGGATGGCCGAGACTTGTTGAGTAAACTCGTTAATGGCGCTATTGAGCGGTTTTGAATGTTCCGCTGGCTCGCAGCGAGTCTTGCCCCAGTTAGTGGTCGTCTTGATGACAGCGGTTTTTTCATCGGAAAGCAGCTTGTTAATCTTCTCAGCACCATTCGATATTTTTACCTTGTTTGCGGTTGTTTCAAATGTTTTAGTCCCCCCCTTGACTCTGAGCGGAATCTTCCGGTCCGAAGTGCCGGAGGTTTCCTTATGCTCATCAAGTTGAATTAGTTTTTCTTTATTTTCCTGCTCCTGCGGCAACTCGTTAGCATCATCTTCAATCTGTTTCTGGCTTTCAACTTTTTTTCGAGTCTTAATCTTGACAACCATACGCCTCGATCGGGATGAACATTTTTTGACAAAGCGAGCCGTCAATAGCAACAACCACCCGGCATAAATACTGCCTCCCATAGTGGTACACACAATAGAACCCGTCATTATACGTTCGTTCAACTGATTTCGTTTCTTGAATTCTCTGAGTTCGTTCTGCCAGTTGTCCCCGTAAAGAACATCTGCCAGGGGATGGGCAGTCATCTTGCCAGTGGCCAATTTGTCAAGATCGGCTTTAAGTCTCTCCTGTTGCTCCTGCCAGAGCTGCTCTCTTGTCATGGCTTTGCCATTGTCTTCCAATATCGGAGGTAGCTCAGACCTCTCTCTCTGCGGTGTCCGCAACCACTCTTCATATTGCTTCACATAATCATCTGTATCTACGCCGTACTTCAGATGATATTGGGAAGCTTCCCTTTGTATCTTTTCTTTTTCGGCCAGAATCCACCCGAGCATAATTCCGCCGGTAAGAAGTAGTACTGAACCAAGAATAATTAATTTCTTGCTTATCATCTCAAATATCAACCATTAATCATCGGCCTCAGCAGCCCACCCTATTGATAGCGGGAAACATTTGTGCCGATATTTACATCAATTTTCGGGGTTGAAGTTCTCATCAGAAGTTTCGTTTTCACTATACATTTTAGTCACACGCAGCACTTCTTCCATTGTTGTCAGACCCTGCCTGACTTTTATAATTCCATCGTCAAATAAGCTCCGTCGGCCGCTCTCATGAAAGGTCCGGCGCATGTTATTTACCGATGAATCCTTGTTAATCATGTCTCTGAACTGCTCGTCTATGAGCAGGAACTCATAAATACCCACGCGTCCTACATAACCTGAACCACGGCATTTATCACAGCCAGCACCATGATAAATCTGTCCCGGTTCGACTCCTGCTTTTTCCACGTATCTGGCCATATGCTCGGAGACCTGGTATATCTCTTTACAGTCCGGGCAAATCTTTCTGACTAACCGCTGCGCAAGGACTCCGTTCAACGATGCTGCTATCAAGTACGGTTCAATGCCGATATTGACTAATCTTGTAATACTGCACGCAGCATCATTTGTGTGCAACGTAGATAGAACCAGATGACCTGTCAAAGCTGCCTGGACTGCTATACGAGCTGTTTCGTTATCTCGAATCTCTCCTATCATTATGACATCCGGGTCCTGACGCAGCAGACACCTTAGCGATGTAGCAAAATCCAGACCTATCTTTTCATTTATCTGGACCTGGTTGCAGAAACCCAGTTCGTATTCAACCGGGTCTTCAACAGTAGAAATATTTAATTTATCGCCATCCATCTGACTCAGAGCCGAGTACAAGGTAGTGCTTTTACCCGAACCCGTCGGACCGGTAACGAGCAAAATCCCGTGAGGCATTGCTATCTGTTCGCTAAAACTTTCTTTTACATCAGGCTCCATGCCCAGTTGCTCAAGGCCTCGCGTAATGGATTGGCTGTCCAGCACACGAATAACCACTTTTTCTCCATGATTCGTCGGGAGTGTCGAGATACGCAAATCGATTGCCCTGCCACCGACGGAAACCTTGATCTTGCCGTCCTGCGGCAGTCGTCTTTCAGAAATATCGAGGTCGGACATAATCTTTATACGTGAAACAATCGCCGGATGCATCTTTAACGGCGACTGTTTCATTTCAAAAAGTACGCCGTCTATACGGTACCTTGTTCTCATGTACTTTTCCTTGGGCTCGATATGAATGTCGCTGGCACCCTCGCGTACTGCATTACTAATCAGATAATTGACAAATTTAATGATGGGCGACTGGCCTGCCATCTTTTCGAGATCATCGGAATCCTCTTGCTGATCCTGCATAACCTCGACGTCTGACATATCGCTGATGATATCATCAAGATCGTAATCGATTTGTTCGCTACTGAAGGTCTCGCAGACACTATCTATATCTTCATCAAGGCATACAATTGTTTCGGTTTTCATCTGAGTCTGCCGTTTAACATCTTCAATAACGAAAAGATCAGCGGGGCGACTTGTTGCTACAATGAGGATTTCGTCTCTGACCGCAATGGGCATGATACGGTTGCTTTTTATATACTCGATGTCAATTTTATTAAAAGCATTTTTGTCAACCTGCTCCTGTTCGATCTTTTTAAATTCGAACCCATGCAGGCTTGCCATTGCTATTGAGATATCCGGTTCATGAACGATATTCAGTTCCTTGATTACCTGGCAGATATCACAATTTGCCCTTTGTTTCTGTATTTGCCTCAGTTCGGAGAGCTGTTCTTCGGACATTTTTCCTGTTTCGGAAAGAACATCCGCCACATCACGAATATGTGCAGCACTCTCTTGTTGTTCTCTTTCCTGCTCCGGACTATACAGCAGCGACAGACCGTTGATATCCTCATCGTCGCCATTATCGAAATGGTTGCTGATTTGTTTTGTGCTGGTCCGTGGCTCTTTAACTTTGAATCCAAAAATCCGTGCCATGATTTTTTTAATACCCCCAGTTCTAAACGTTTGATATTTCCGAACCTGGTCAAACGCTTCTGTTTTAGAAAACTAACGGTTATATATCCAAAACAAAAACGTGCATCACCTCTGCGGGCGAGCGTATAAAAACCTCCATGAGAAGCGTTAAATAAAATATAAGGAATAATTTGGGGCTATTCAAATCGACTTGTTGTAGAAAAACTGTACTTTCTCTACGTCCGTCCGATAGAATCTTGCTACATTTGATGAAATATTGTTATCTTATCGAAATGATTGTTTACAATTTATTAAGGAATCCATGAGTTCGGACTTGCTATGCTTTGCTGAGTCCGCGAGATCTTGCAGATGATGGAGGCTTGCTGTTGTTCGGGAAAACATCGTCCGCCAGGTCTTCGCCCACCTGTCTGGTGTAATACTGCTTCATGACTCTTTGACCCTGGTTATGAAACTGATCCATCGAGGAAAAAACACCGATCTTCATAAGCAGCAAAATTACAATACAGGCCGCTAAATTCGCTAAAGAATGTCCGTATTTGCAATACCTTTCGAACGTTTTAGGTTCAGGAAGCTTTTTTTCAAGCTCCCGGGCTTCCGGCTCAGTTCTGAGACTGTGCTTGAGTACGGCAATGGTCTGGGTATTTGCGCGCATCAGCAAATCAAGCCCATGGGGCTGATTTTTCATAAACGATAGAGCAAGATTAACCTTACCGTAGGAAATTAATCTTTGCTGACATCTCGGACAACGCCTAATATGCTCATTTAACCAGTTCGCTTCCGAACCGAAACTTCTACTTATAGCTTTATACAGCCAGCCTCTGATCCGTTTGCACTTATTTTTTGTTTTGATTTCTGTCATTTTCATTCTTCTTTACTCATCCACACTGCCAACAACTGGATGGCTTTGCATCGATAAACCCTCGCTGTTGCTCCTGATATACCTAAAATTTTGCCGATTTGAGCATAAGACAATTCCGCCAAATCGCGTAGTGTAACGACATTCCTCAGATGTTCGGGCAATTGAGCTATACATTCTCTTAAAGTCTCCTGCAGATATTTGGAATCGAGCTCTTTCACAGGCGAGCTTGTTGCCTTTCCCATTGTTATAGAAACAGGCAGCTTGTTTCTCTCGGTAATCCTGCGTCTTAACATCGAGACCGCGACGTTGTTCGCCACACGGAAAACATACGCTTTTATGTGTTTTGGTTTTTGTCCCCCCTCATGGTGGGCTAATTGCAAAAATGTGTCCTGGTAAGCATCACAAACATCCTGCTCGTTGCCCAGAATTCGCCAGAGCATTGTGACCAGTTCCTGGCCGTGCTTCTGCATCGTTGAGAGTATCCAGCGCTGGCTCTCGGCGATAGAATCAGGGACGGCAAAATCCCACACAGTTCTATAACTTATAGCCCTGCTAAACATAAGCGTCAATTCATCCTCTGTTACTTTCTTCTATCTATATAAGACGCAGCACTAAATACTATGTTAACAAAAATCTTCACAATATTGGGATTTTTTTTCATTTTCCTGGATAACGTTTAGGACTGTTGCTGCGTCTTATGCTTTGGTAGCAAGAAGAATATAGAAACCATTAACGCTGAAAACCGCAGAAAAATGGATTTAAGTCGTTCTAAAAGCAGCCCTTACGAACAATCCGAGAATGCTAAGGATGTTGTGTCTTTAGTGGATGATCTACTCACAAAAGCCGTAGAAAGCAGGGCAAGCGATATCCATTTTGAGCCGACGAGTGCAGAATTAGCCATAAAATTTCGGCTTGATGGCGTTCTGAGCACCATCGAAACACTGCCCGGCATGATATCCGACAATGTTATCGCAAGGTTAAAAGTACTCGGGGGGCTTTTGACCTATCGCAATGATATTCCCCAGGAAGGCCGCATTGAAGTCAGCAAAAACCAGGGCGATGGAATTATGGATCAGCGGCTGGCAGTCTTTCCAACAATACACGGCCAGCGGGCGGTAGTGCGTTTGTTCTATAATAATGCCGAGCTTATGGAACTTAACCAACTGGGCTTTTCAAAACCCTTATACACAGGGCTTAAAAAAATTGCCGCCAGGAACCAGGGCGTTTTGCTGCTGACCGGCCCCGCAGGCAGCGGTAAAAGCACCACACTTGCCGCCCTGCTTAGACATATACTAAAATTCTATGTCGGAAAGAGTGTCGTTACTCTCGAGGATCCCGTAGAGATCAGAATCGATGGTGCGACGCAAGTCCAGATTACGCCTCACGGCCAGATGACGTTTCCGACCGCATTACGCTCGCTGCTTAGACAGGATCCACAGGTCTTAATGATTGGAGAAATCCGGGATGCTGAAACTGCCAGGATCGCGATTGAAGCAGGACTGACCGGACACTTACTAATGAGCACAATGCACAGCGGCTCACCCGCCGGTGCCCTGCTTCGACTGCTGGAGATGGGTATCGAGCCGTACCAGGTTACTTCCAGCGTCTCAGCGGTTCTGAATCAGCGACTGGTTAGAAGACTCTGCCCCAAATGTAAGCAGAAAATTGAGAATGCGGATTCGTACAAGCCGAAAGGTTGTGATGAATGTTTCAATACCGGTTACAAAGGGCGGATTTTAATTGCTGAGATGGTTCAATTAGAAAGTCAACTGAGAAAAGCCATCTTAGCCAAAGCCGACCTGGACAATCTCGATGATATCCTCAAAGACATGGGGCATAAGACAATGCTCACTGACGGCAGGCGTTTAGTTCGTGATGGCATCACAACCGCCGAAGAGCTAAACATGGTTTGTGGAGTATTCCAGGGAGATTCTCATGCCGACTGAAATTATCAAAAAGTTTAGGAAAGTGAAAATAATCAAAGTGAACAGGCTGAGTGTCCTGCTGCTTCTTACTGCATCATGTTTTTGTTTTCTCTCACTAATTGCATACGGATCTCAAAATCAATTGTCCGAAGTTAGACAAATCAGGTTTCTTCTCTCGCCGGATGGACACCGCCTGGGTTATAGCATTCCTGTCTACAACCCAAAGTCAGAGCCAATGAATCGTCTGATGGTCTGCAGAACAGATGGGACCGAACAACGAGAGGTTGTAGTAGTTCCAGCCGAAAACAATAAGTTTCTGTCAGTCAATCTTGATGAGATTCTGTGGCAGGGAAATGACCGTCTGATCTGCTCATATCGGGGGTCACTCCGCTATATTATTACATCTCTGGACGGCCTGTCGCTTCCAGATATTATGTTGCCGGATGGTTGCAACATCATATATAAACGTATCTCCCCAGACTGTCGACAGGTCGCTTTCGTAGGAAGCTATCACAGCTCTAAAAGCGGTCTGTTTGTCATCGATATTGAGACGGGCAGGGTGCGACATTTAATCGATAAGCCTCTGAAAACCGCACCTGCCTGGTCCGGCGATTCCCGAAAGCTTGCTATTGGAAATTCTCCCGGATATACAAAGTATTATCCCCTCGTTATTATTGATGCTCGAACCGGCAATATATCGAACACAAACGTGGAGGGTGTCGGGGCATCATGGTCGCCGGATGGCCGGCTCCTTGCCTTTACAACGGAAACTGTCAGGGGCGGAAGCTGGCAGTATGGTATCCCAAAGGACGGACGGATAGGGGTGCTTAATCTCGCAACCGGGGAGCTAAAACATGCCAGTCCCCCTGCGTTCAATAATCGCGAAAGAGAAACAGGAAAGTATGATGCTCAGGGAAATCTCCTGCCGGTTTGGTCTCCTGATGGACAGTGGATAGCTTATTTAAGATGTACCGCTTCCCGAGCAAGCAAGGAATCAGAAAGGAAAAGGTCTGAAGAAATCTGGATTGTGGATAGGCAGGGACAGAATTCTCGCAAGATAATGGATGGCTTCTATCCTGTTGCATGGGCAGATGACAACCAATCTCTGTTCGTTCTTAAAGAGAACAAAGTTGACCGCGTAGATACAAAATCGTTGAGCCTTAAAACTGTGGCTTCATGGGAGAAGGCACAACCGCCGGAATTGCCGCCGGCCGATACAATCGTGTTTAAAAAGCCCGGTGTTATTGTAAGGACTACGAGAATCGATGAAGCTTACGGCCAGGCTTTTGCTGCGATTCTCTCTGAAGCCCGGCGTGAATATGAAAATATTTTCGGATTTTCTTTACCTGAAACCATTGTCCTTGAAGCCAGGCGAGAACCCAAACGAAACGTACGTTTATGGACAGACGGTAATTCCCATATGTTTCTGACCATCTCATCGCAACGCCAACTGGCTCCTTCACCCCGAAGCGGGATTTTCAACATCTATGGGATGTGCCACGAATTAGGCCATATTGTGATGTACCGGGGGATGAAGAATCAGGTCGGGTTGCCTGATGGCGTCGGAGAAGGATGGGCCCATTACGCGGGATCTGTTGTTGTGGATGTGGTGGCTGAGCGTCTTGGGCGAAAAATCTGGCCGGAGCCCTATGATGTCAAGTCCGCTGAGGGTTTGTTAAGACTCCAAAATCAGGTTGAACGTGCAGATTGGTCGAACCTTGATGCAACTAAGCGAGCTGCCAAGGTATTCTACGAGATTGAGAAAAAACATGGACGCAAAATGGTGGGGGCTACGCTCAGTCGGGCGCTTTCTCAGCAACCTTCGGGCAAGGAACTTATGCCGCTGGTTGTCCGGTCGCTACGCGAGCTTTCAGCCGATGCGACTGCTGGTGATTGGATCCCGAAAGAAGTCCTCGTACCGGAAATAAAATGGAACGTAAAAGACCGACAGGTAAATGATGAATTTTTTAGCGACGCCAGGATGCTTACAGATAAGACGGGAATTCTTCTATATTACGACGATGGTACGGCTGAGGGGAAACAAAGCATTGCCGGCTCAGGCCATGCTGTTTTGTTCCAGAGACCTGAAGAAAACCGGCTCATTGACAGGATTGATGTATTTGGCTCACGATATGGAAGACCCAAACCACCCGATGAAGATTTTACTATCTATATTTGCGATGAGGATTTTAATCCGGTACATGAATTTAGCCATCCTTATGGTTTATTTAAGCGGGGCGAAAATCAATGGTTTCAAATCCAAATCGATCCAGTTCGTGTGCCTCATCGATTTTATGTCTGTTTGTCTTTTAATCCAACCAGTACCAAAGGTGTTTATGTCGCTTATGACCAGAGCGTTGCACGCTCACATTCGCGAACGGGGCTTCCTTACACGCACGTAAATGATGTAAAAAAGAAGTACGATTGGATGATTAGAGTCCATCTGTGCAAGGATTAAGAGCAATAATGATGAGGAATTGGAATTTAGGAAATGTATCATGAAACATGTTACTGTCTACATTTTAATTCTTTTCTTGGCTGCAACTTCCACAGGCGCACGTCCTATCGGTCTGACCGATAAGGCCTTACAAAGCACAGAACAGATATATGATCTGACGATTCCCGAAGCCTGGAAACAATCGATATCCATTGGTGAGTTAACACTGGATAGCAATGCTTTTTACGGTGTACCCTGGTTTTTCGGGCTTTATCCGGTGGTACGGCTTAATCTGCCAGTTGAGAATCTGACTACAGATAAATTGTATTTGAAGGTAAACTACAGGACTGAAAGTAAAGTTCAAGGTTATGGTAATTCAGGGATGGGCTCTTACTATATGTTAGAGCCTCGTGAAAAGCGACTGATAGATACAATCGCACCTATCGCCTCAATCACAAGGCCAATCAGATTCATTTTAAGGATGGGCCGGCCACATCATAATTTGGAATCGCGGCCTTCAGCGGGAACAAGTCTTGTAGTAATAGATCCATTCAAAATATCACCGGCAGTCGTCAGAGACATTGATCTGAGAAATGTGGATAATAAATATTTTGTTGTAAGGGAAGTTCAACCGGCACGATCCAAAGAGCGGGGCAATCTTGTAGTTTTTAAAGTGCAGAACACAACAGACCGGGATGTGATGCTCAGAGCTTACGTTGCGGTAAATGATCCACAGAATATAGAAACAAAGGGAGTATTAGCCAGGCCGCGAGGTTTCTTCTCCGACACAATCAAAAAAATACCAGCAGGTGATATTACAAGTCTCACAATTGCGTATAATATTCCTCCTGTTGGGCCTAATCCTGTTCTGGTTTTCACGTTATTTAAACCGCATAAAGAGGATGTTAAACCGAATGAACGTGATAATAGCGATTGGGACATGACACTTATTGGCTATGGCTCAATTGATCTTAACAGGGCTGCTGAGCGTGGGCAGTGTGTTATACCGGTTCATGCTTCTGTGGAAGAACGTGCTAAGCTAACTGTGGAAAAAAAGTCGGAGCATTTTTTATTCAGGTATCGGCCGGACTCGTATGCTGAGCAAAATATCGAAAAAATAGTTGCTGAGAGAGAAAAAGCCTACGCTGAACTGAGCAGTGTCTTAAAAATGGAACTGCCGGTAATAGTCACAATTGACTTGTATCCGGATATGGAAGCCAAGGCCTTAGGCAGCGGCACAACCTGGACGCCGGCCAATACCAGGTCAAACAAGCACATCTGTGAAGTGTATGATGAACAATACCAGTGCGATCCTTTCCACGAGCTGGCGCATATTTTTTCATACCACTTCCCGAATTACGGTTCCAATAAAGGCGGCATCGTCGAAGCCTTTGCGGCATATTTCGAGCAGCACAATATGCCGGTCGGCCCCACGAAACAGATTCTAAAACACAAGCTCCGCCAGGGCGAATTACAATCGCTGGACAAGGTTCTGCTGTCAGACAGCAGTGGTCAGGAGCTTGTAATTCTGATAGATTATTTGCTTGAAAAAGACGTGGAAAAATTCAAACAGTTTTATGTGCTGATTACAAAATCACAAAAAGCTGATATCGAGAAAGCCTCCCAGCAAATATACGGCCTTGATGTAAAGAAGCTGGAAGAGCAGTGGCACGAGTTTATTAATCGGGATAACAAGACTTAATTACGTCCAGGAGATAATTTATGAAACGTATTATCATCTGTCTTATTATTCTGCTTGTTGAGATTCCCGCAGTGGCTCGTACCATTAAACTGACACTCCACCCGGCTAAATCACCGAAACCGGAGCAGAAATACCAGCTCATAGTAAAAGCCGAGGATCAAATTGACGCTGATGCGGCACCGCTATATGAAAAGGCCCTGCAATCATTGCCGGGCGATCTAAAGATGGATGAAATTAACCAGTGGCTGAAAACTCCGCCGGACAAGCTGCCGGAAAAGCAAGTACAATCAATCCTTGAGCAGCTCAAGCCCGCTTTCAGATTGCTTGAACGAGCTGTCAAGTGTAAGCAGTGTGATTGGCCGTATTTGGATGATGATACGCTATCTCAAACTCTGGCTGACTATCGCACACTTTTGTTTTTGCTTGCATTGCAGGTTCGCTTCCAGATTGCCCATGACTCGTATGATGAGGCGATCAGTACTATGCAGACCGGATTCGCTATGGCCATGCACTTTGCTGAAGATCCTATGCTGGTCCGTGGCCTGGTGGGAATCGCCATGGCTGCATACATGTGTCGGCAGATCGAACAGTTTGTCCAGAGACCCGATGCGCCTAACCTTTACCAGGCTTTGCGGGATGTGCCGCAGCCGTTGATCGATCTGACTAAGCAGGCAGAATGGGAAGAGCCGGATATTAAAGGAAAAGTGAATTTGCTGATGAATCGGCTGGAGCGTCACGTAGCAGCTTTACAGTGTATCGAGGCGATCCGTCTTTATGTCGGCTCACACGACGGCACGTTTCCAGGTAAGCTCCTTGACGTAAAAGTCGTGGATGTTCCCGTTGATCCTGTCACCACCAAACCATTTTCTTATAAACTGTCAGGCTCAGCAGCAATATTGGAATCACCTGACAGCGAAGACTTAGAAGGTAAATATGCAATCCGATATGAGCTGCATTTAGGACAGCGATAATAAAAATTGTCGGGCATAATGAACATGTGAAAGGAACATAAAATGGTGACATTCAAATACAAAGGAATGACATCGACCGGCAGACTGATTAAATACATTTCTGTCTGTTTTATCGTTCTGTTTCTAACTGCGGTTCCCGTGGATGCACGCCGCTCCTCACAAGGCCCTGTAAGATTGACGATTTATCCGGTAAAGGCCGGCGAGCTTGAGAAGAAATACCAGCTCATCGTAAAAACCGAGGAACAAATCGACGGCGATGCCGTGCCGCTGTACGAAAAAGCTGTGAAATTGATACCGAAAGACTTCAACCAGGAGCAGATTGCGGAGTGGTTGAAGCTACCGGTCGAACAATTTCCGCAGCAGCAGGCGGAGGAGACTCTGCAAAAATATCTGGAGCCTCTTAAACTCGCGGTGCGGGCGACCAGGTGCAAAGAATGTAACTGGCCTGAGTGGAAACCCGGGGACCAGCCTGCGGATCTGACAGAGTATCGGAAACTTGCATATATTCTTGAACTGTGGGCAAGGCTGGAAATCAGTCGGGGAGGGTATGAAGGGGCCACTATCGCGATACGAACAGGATTCGGGATGGCCAGACATCTGGGGCAAGGTCCAACAATTATACAAGGTCTGGTGGGTGCGGCTGTCGGCGGAATTATGTGCAGAGAAGTCGAGCAGTATTTGCAGGGAAAAGATTCGCCGAACTTATACGGAGCGCTGGTCAACTTGCCCAGACCGCTAATCGACATGGAAAAAGCAATAGAGAATGAGACTAAGGTCGGTCTTGGCTCAATCTCGAACGAACTTTTGCGAGAACAGATAAAAAAGCAAATGGCATCGTCTTTAGATCGTACCCGGATGATTTCAAAACGGCTCGTTAACAATTTGAATGGACTGCAATGCGTGGAGGCAATACGGCATTTCGCTGCTACACATGATGGTCAGCTTCCGGAGAATCTAAGCGATATAAGCCAGATGGATGTGCCGAAAGACGTGATGAGCGGTGAAGCGTTTGAGTATCGCCGCACTTCTGCGGGCGCAGTGTTGAAGTCGGCCATTCCGGAAAGCGGTGGGCCAAAGGACATGGTTAACTATGTGATTGTGTTGAAAGAGTAGTTTGATATACGAGGATTAAAAATGGCTACATTCGAATATAATGCACTGACATCGGCCGGCAGGCTGATGAAAGGCACGATTGAAGCGGGCACAAATCAAGAGGCGGACGAGCTGCTAAAACAGATGCAGCTTGTCGTGAATTCCGTAGAAAAGGCCAAAGCCAAAAAGCCCAAAACGGCTATCGGCAGAAATGAGTTTGTGCTTTTCAATCAACAGTTGGCATCAATCACCAAAGCGGGCATCCCTTTGGAAAGAGGTTTGCGAGAGCTTGCCGGTGATATCAGTTCAAGGTCGATGCGCCGGCTGGTGGATGCGATTGCCGGTGAGCTTGAAGCGGGTGTTAGTATCGAGCAGGCATTTGAAAAGAGACAAAAACATTTTCCACCTCTTTACGGCCGAATATTGAAGGCAGGAGTTGAAACGGGCCGATTGAGCGAAATGCTGACCAGCCTTAACAGGCACCTGGAAATGGCCACTCAGACAAGAAGGATAATTTTCGAAGCGATGACTTATCCTGCGGTCATCCTGGCATTAGCGGCGATTATATTGACGGGTGTTTTCATGTTCATTATCCCGCAGTTCGGATCCGTAATTGAGGAAATGACCGAAGGTAGCCAGTTGCCGGGCATTACAAGAGTGTTTTTAGGTATGTCCCAAAACGTAGTGCCTTTCTGGACAGCAGTCGGCTTTGTGGTTGCTGTGATAATTGTTCTGTATGTGATGTTTTCCGCATCGACTGCAGGACGTAGATTCAAGGAATCACTACTTCTACAGACACCGGTGATCGGCAGAGTTTACCACAGCAGCGTGCTAAGCAGAATGGCTGAGGGGATGGCAATCATGGTAGCGGCAGGCTCCGATATGCCTGTATCGCTGAGATTAAGCTCAGGTGCCACGGGAAGCGAAAAGCTTATCCTCGAAAGCGAAGCCCTTGCAGGTCAAATCGAACAGGGAGCCAATATTGTAGAGGCCGGACAGTTCTGTCGAATGATACCCAGACTGTTCCTCTATTCGATTCAGTTGGGCACACAACGAAATGAGTTGCAGGACAATCTTTACAGTTTGGGCCAGATGTATACTGAACAGGCTCGATGCGGCCAGGCAAGATTGCAGGCAGTATTGTTGCCGGTCATGCTGATTGGTGTGGGATGTTTTATAGCGATGACTATTCTTGCGATGTTTTTGCCGATGATAGGCATTATAACGAATTTATCTGCTACTTAGGATATGATATGTTAATAATAATAACGTTAATAGTATTGGCTTGTTATATATACCTCGGAAGGAAATACCCGACAATCGCTTTAGTAACCTCGCCGTTTGTTGCCGGCTCATTGATTTTGTTTGGAGTTGTAGATGAGAATATCGCGGTGATGGTAATTGCGCCCTTCATATTCATTATTACTATTATTACCGTCCTGTTGTCTAAAGTAGAGCCATGTGACGAACAATGGCCCCAGGTATTAGCTAAATGGATTCTTATAATTTGTGTATTTCTTCTTCTATCAGTCACTCTGGGCGCAGTGTTTGGCCCTTTGGGCGTCAGCGGCATTGTGTTTTTTGCTTTGTTAATTGGCTCAATCATAGCCTATGCTTTAACATCTCGGCTTGCGACCGACACTTATGTTATTTCGACAATTGGTTCGATTATGCGGCAGAATCTGCCACTGTCTATGGCGCTTGAGTCGGCGGCAAGTGGGCGTGCAGACAAATGCTCAAGAATCCTGAATCAGATACAAAAATGGCTGGTCCAGGGTTACTCGTTGAGTGAGTCTATCAAGCGAGGCTATCCAAAATGTCCCGGTTATGCAGTGGCTATGATTGCTGCCGCCGAGCGAATTAATCAACTTCCGCTTGCTATCCAGGCAGTAGAAGCGGATATGTTAACCAAAGCCGACGAACGCAGAAAAATTCGACCGGTTCACCCACTTTACCCGGTGATATTAATGGTCTTTATGTTCTTCATGTTATTTGGTGTCATGACGTTTGTTATTCCGTCGTTTAAGGTGGCGCTGGAGGAAATGTTCGAGGGGCCGATGCTTCCTGCGACCACTCGGTTTCTTATAGGAACTACAAGTTTTGTTGCATACGAACTTGCGTGGGTGACCTGGCCTTTGCTTATACTACTGGTTATTGCGATTATTCCCATTTCGATATACATAAAATTCAGGCCCCGTCGGCCGCATCAGCCTTATCTGCTTTCGCGAATTGGTGACTATGTAAAATGGCATCTGCCTGTTTTGCACAACTTCGAGAAGAATTATTCGCTGGTCCAGGTTGTCGAGCTTCTCCGCCTGTCGCTGAACGCAGGTTGTACCGTAAATGATGCGATTAGAAATACACTCGGGCTGGATGTGAACAATCGCTTCAGAAAGCGGCTGCAAAGATGGCTGGGAAAAGTAGAACGAGGTGAAAACATCGCTACAGCTATCAGAAAAAGCAGATTAGGCTCTCCCCTGGCGTGGGCGTTCGACGAAAAGGTGAATCAGGGCAATACTCTGATGATATTGGAAACACTCGAATCATTCTACCGCTCGAACTACAGCTACTGTGTGAACCTTGCCAGATTCATCATGTGGCCGTGCCTGATCCTTGTCATGGGTGCGATAGTAGGATTTGTCGTTTATGCGATATTTTCACCGAGCGTTTTAATCCTCGAAGTTTTATCTGGTAAGGTAATACCGTAATATGGAGCAAAGTTATGTCACATAAAAAAAGAAGATACGGCGGTTTTCTCTTTGCAGAGATGACGGTTGCTTTCATCGTTATAGCGATGCTTCTGGCCGGTGTAGCATTTTCAATAAATGGTATTGCCAAGTTCAATCACTACCAGTTAGTCCGACAGCAATGTATCGCCGCGGCACAGGCACAGCTTGACAGCCTCACAGCAATGGGTAAGCCAATCGAGGATGAAGATTTTAGTCGAATTTGGCCTCAGATCAGCGTTTCTATCGAGAAATCCGCCGGACAGGGACAATGGCAGGCAGCACAATTGGTAAAGGTAACAACAAGTGGCAAGTATTTACGAAAGCAAGTAATAATCGAGCTGTCCAGATATATTTCGCAAGACGAGCCGTTAACCGAAGGGAAGTGATAAAAATGCACAAGGGCTTTAGTTTAGTAGAATTACTCGTCATAGTCGTCGTTCTTCCATTCGTGTTTCTTCTTTTCGACGGATTATTCAAAGCAATTGTCGGCGAGATTCCAATGTCCGTCCGTTTAATACAGGAAAACACAAGTTTACTGAGTGTGCTCCGCGAGATACAGCAAGATGTTGACCGGGCAAAGGACCTGCCAAAATCTTACGCTGGACAGACTGCGAGCGATCAATTACTCTTGATTGAACTGACAGAGGGCGTAATTTGCTACCAGCTAAAATATGGTCAGGTCATTCGGCAAAAGCTCATGGATACATCGAGAAGTAAAGCCGAAGAGCCAAGAATCTGGTTGATACCTCATGCGAGCGTGGAATGGAAGGTTTGGGAAAGAAACGGTCAGGGCTATGCTGTCGAGACCAATACCCATCTCGAGTATGGAAGGAGGGGCCAGTGGATAAAGAAAATGGCCCATACGCACCTGTATTTTACAGGTGCCCTTGGAAAGGAACTGAGATAGAGATGAAAAAAACAAGACAAAACGGTTTTGTGCTGATACTTGTCATCGTAGCGATCGCTGTTATCGGAGTCCAGATGTCCGTTTTTGCCGATATCGCAAACACAATGCAGTTCCAGACGCAAAATGCTTATCTGAAGGCATGCGAGCGAAATCTGCTGGCGAGCGGCCTGGTATGGGCGAAAGAAAATGTCCGGGAAAAAAGTAGCGAAATCTTTGATAGAACTATACAATTGGATGTGAGCAAACTGAATATTCGTGATTCAGCTTTAGCTGTGACGGCAAATATTGCATCAGACGAAGAGGCGGAAGTTCAGATTTATACATCATGCAGTCGCAGCAGGCAGACTCTCAGAGAAACCGGCAAATACAGAATAAAATTAAATGATCAGCAGGAAACAACTCTTAGAACACGCGAAAGCCCAGCAGGCAACTGACATACATATTTGTGCCGGCGCTCCGGTACTGTTTCGGGTGGGAGGAAAACTGGTCCCGATTACAAAGGAAAAATTGACCGCCGAGCAAAGCCGGGACATATCGCTGGAACTGCTGACCGAAGATCAGCAGGCTGAGTTTAAGAAGAACCTGGATTACGATTTGATGCTGGCAGACGGGGCCGGCAGGTACCGGATCAACGTTGGCTATTTCAATGGTGCGGTCGGCTCGACAATCAGAATTCTTCCCACGCGACCAAGAACCCTTCATGAATTATCTCTGCCGGACATCGTCAAAGATCTGGCGGGCAGGACCAAAGGACTGGTTTTGATAACCGGCAGTACCAGTCAGGGCAAAACCACGACAATGTCGGCAATGATCAACGAAATAAATTCAACGTGTGAAAAACACGTCATAACTATAGAGGACCCGATCGAATACGTGCATACAAACAAAACCGGGGTTGTCAGGCAAAGAGAAGTCGGAAGGGATACCAAGAGTTTCTATACGGGGCTTCGGGCCGCCCTGAGACAGGACCCGGATGTGATTGCAATCGGCGAGATGCGAGACTATGAAACCATTAAGATTGCCCTGGCAGCCGCCGAGACCGGCGTTATGGTCCTTTCCACGCTGCACGTTATATCAATAGATAAAATTATCGAAAGGCTTTTGAGCTATGCCCCCGCGACTGATGAAGGCCAGTTGAGATTTCTTCTGGCCGAATCTCTTCAGGGCATGATTCACCAGGAACTAATACCTACTGTAAAAGGCGAGCAAAGAGTTGCTTGTGAAGTATTGGTCGTCACGAGTGCCGCGAAGAACATAATCAGGAGAAAAGGCGGATTCTTCCTGAGAAGCGTCATTGAAACCGGCAGAAAGCACGGAATGGTGACAATGGTCGAATCGGTCAACACCCTTCTCGAAGCCGGCACAATAAGCGAAGGCGTAGCGAAATCCGTCCTGGCAAACTACACGTAATAAATTTTGTGAAGCCACAGCAACAATTTCAAAAAAATCGATTCACATAGACTAAAAGTACTACCCTGCGTGTTTCTATTATGACTCATGAGTGCTCATATAATTAAGGGCAAGCCCATTTTGATAGAAGACAGACTATTAATACGGAGGTTTAACGCAGGGGATATGGATGCTTTACGCCGTATATACGAGAAGTACAAGCCGGACCTGCTCAGCGTGGCAAGAGCTTTGCTGAATGACGCTTCGGCTATCGAGGATGTGTTTCATGATGTTTTTGTCCGTTTTGCATCTCAGGCAGGAAGTTTCCGGCTGAACGGCTCGCTCAAGGGTTATCTGGCGATATGTGTTGCGAACCGGGCCCGGAACACCAATCGTCAGGAAAGGCACAACTTACAGGGCGATAGAAAACTCGGACCATCTAATCTGCCGGATCCTTTGCAGGTAGCAGGACATGCAGAGCGACATCGTATTCTGGCTTGTGCCCTTGCTCAACTGCCACAGGAGCAGCGTCAGGTTGTTGTTTTACATGTATTAGGTTCCCTGCGTTTCCGTGAGATCGCCCGGCAGACCGGAGATTCGATCAATACAATTCTGAGTCGGTACCGTTATGGGCTTGCGAAGTTGCAGACTCTGCTTAATGGTGAGGTGGATTTATGAATCGAGCCGAGAAAATCAAAGAGTTGTTGCGCAAGACGTATGGAAAGCATACCAGCGATTCCGATCTAAGCCGGATGGACGAACGTATTCTCAGCGACGCCTCCACAAGCATGAGACAGGCGGTGGCCGCTAATCAGCGGATTTATCCTGTTTCAAAATGGAGAAAAATCATGAAAACCAGAACAGCAAAATTAGCTACCGCTGCGGCAGTCCTCGTAGCAGCGTTTGTATTAGTAACTTTAAACATGTCCACCAGCACGGCCTGGTCGGTACAACAAACAATAGCAGCGATCAAGGAGCTGAATACGTTACATATTGAGGGAAAGGCTTACTGGGGCCCCGATTCCGATCCTGAGCTTGTGGATTTTGACTTTTGGGTCCAATTTCCCAACGAGGACTCTGAAGAACTCAAGATGCGATTTGAATGTTATAAGCGCATTGTTATAGTCGAGGGGGAAACGGCGTATGTGTGTTGGCCTGACACAAAAGGCGCAAACGTCTTAAATGGCCCTGACATCCCCGAACTGCAGGCCTGGTATAAAGGTGCGGAATTCAGCCCCTGGCTGACTGGCAAGATGCTCTGGATTCTACGACAGTTCAGTGACGACTGGAAGGAAGTAGTTCAATTTGATCCCGACACCGGTAAAAAACAGATTCTTGTGACCTGTAGCTATGCACCTTCCGATACATCTTACTCCCTTGTTGTCGATGCTGAGAGTAAATTAATAGAAACAGCGAGGATGTGGTTGAAGGGGCAGCCCTGTGTGGACGCATACGCATTTACGTACAATCAGGAAAATCCCTCCGATGCCTTTAAGCTGCCTGCGGATTATACCATCGACGGCGAAGAAGGCATCGAGGAAAGCCGGGCCCTGTACAAACGTGCCGAACAGTTGTTCGTGGAGAAGAAATTCGCCGAAGCATTGAAACTCTATCAGCAGGGCTACCAGCAGTATGGTTCTCTGAACAACGGCCGGGTTGGCAGGGACATGTTATACATGGTGGGAATGTGTTATCCGGAGATCGGGCAATTCGACAGGATGCGGGACACTTTCCTGAAACATATCAGCGAATTTAGCCATCTGGAGGGATTAGATGATGCTTATTATTGTCTTGGACTTGCTTACGAAGAATTGGGGCAATACCAAAAGGCCCTGGAGGCCTTTGAGAAGAGCATTCTTATATACGAAGGTCGATATGAGCCCGATAATCAGTACCCGCTTCAGAGAGTACGCAAGCACCTGGAGAAGGTCAAGGCGCTGCTGGACAGTGAGCCCTCGCCGTAGAGTCTGTTGCTAATAAGGGAATCTAAAAGGTGTCAAAAAGCTTTGCTACAGAGCATACTTGACACCTTTTTTCCTTTCAGGATGCATAAATAAAGAAAATAGCCCATTCACGTAATTGCGAAGGAGCACAGCAACTGCGGCAATCTAAATCAATCTTCGCCTTTTACCTTTTTCCTTTTTACTTTATATCTGCTCCTTATCCTTAATGCGATACGATATACGCGATACGATATACGAATTAATTATCAAGCACAACTCATCGAAAATGGTACCCCCCATGGGGCAGGCGGGCACCTTTAACTCCTCTGAAACGATATCAATGAGGAGGAGAAATAAGTAAGATGTCCCCAGATTTCCAAGTTATTTATTGTTGTGCTAAGATTTGAAAAAATAAAATCCCGACTTTCTCAAGAAGTGCGTGAGAAATAGTCCGTATCAATGATCGGAAGTGTTTATATTGAGTTTCCAGGCATTAATAACACACCATACATATGGGTTTACCGATGAAAATCCGTGTTTTTGATCAGCCAAGGAAAAAAACGGCGGGAAAACTCTTTTTTTATAGACAAAAACAGGTAGCTTAATCGTAATAAGTGTAAGTTACTAACGATTGTTATGTTAACCGGTTTTAGATCTGAACCAAATGGAAGATAAACTGCTGATTTGGAAGCTTAAGAAAGGCAGCAACGAAGCCCTGTGCCGTATCTACGAGAAGTACGAAGAGCATTTGTTGGCATCAGCGATTAGCCTTTTATATGATGTTAGCTCTGCCGAAGATGTTGTACATGATGTTTTCGTGTCGTTTGCTCAATCGGCCGATAAGCTGAAGCTGAATGGTAATCTTAAAGGTTACCTGACAAGGTGCGTAGTGAACCTTGCTCGTGACAAAATCAGAGCTATACAGCGGCATCGCGTCGGACTGGACAAGGCAAATCCGGCCGGATCGGATTTACAACAGCCATCTCATGCTGTCATACGGGACGAAGAGCTGGATCGACTGAGTCAGGCAATGGGCAGTCTTCCATACGAGCAACGGGAAACCATAGTGCTGCATCTTCGAGGCGAGATGACATTTAAGGCAATTGCCAGAATTCAGGGCGTTTCGATCAATACAGTCTGTAGCCGGTACCGCTATGGATTAGACAAACTGCGTTCACTTTTGAATGGTGAGGTAAAAAAATGAGAACCGCAGAGAATATAGAGAGGTTCATCAGGAACATACGTTACAAAACAAGTGCTGAGATGCACGAAAAAACTCTTAAAGATGCATTGGATGCACGTTCACAATCAAGAAAGGTTCAATGGGCATCGGCTCATTCCAATATCTGGAGAATAATTATGACAAGCAAAATTACGAAATTAAGTTCAGCCGCCTTAATAGTAATAGCAGTCACGGCTGGTATAATTCACTTTGGCGGTTCAATTGACGGAGGCGGCATCGTGTTTGCTGATGTGCTCAAGAGTATTCAGGAAGCAAACACGGCTGTGTGGCACGAGCAGCGAGTCATGACTTGCAACGGTGAAGAGCTTCCTTTTCTGACAACAGATGTAGTAAGGTACTACTCTGTGAAGTACGGAGCTAAGGAGGAAATGTATGCTCTGAAGAATATCCTGCTGCAGGAGGTTTACTGGAGTATCGAAAAGGGTGCGCGCATCGAAGTTGCGCCTCTGTGGAAGCAGTACAAGCGTACCGAATTTACAGAAGCTGAGCGTACTGTCGGCGGTCGTAGTATCGAGGCCATTGTAGAACTGGTCAAGTCGGAGAAAACCACTAAATTGGGACGCAAAACAATTAACGGCAGAAAAGCCGAGGGCTTTGAGATTCACAATACAAAGATTGTCGGTGCATTCGTTCCTGTTGAGTTTGACAGTCTGGTAGCACGCTTCTGGATTGATGTTGAGACCTCTCTGCCCCTCCGGTATGAAGCCGAATTGGTCATTAGTGATAAACATATCACTCTCTTTACAGGCGGAAAAACCGTTGAGGTTAAGGTGATAGGGGATGAATTCCAGTGGGATGTCGAGCTTGAGAAGGATATTTTCGAATTAAATATTCCACCCGATTATACAGAAATGGAATATTAATTCACCATCCGGATTTCCGGCCTGCATGCCTTGTAGCCATCATGTGGTGGCTACAAGGCAACTATTTGTTATATGAAACAGCCGTTACTTGTGATTTAGGACATAGATTATGATTATGTGCTGCTTTTTTCGTTTAAGAACCAATGATTTTGCAGTTCGATTCTTGAATCTGACAATAGCCGTGTTCTTTTTTCTCTTACAGACCGGCAGTATTTCCGCCGGTCAACAAAACCAGGATAAACCGGATATTTCTTCATCAGTAGATGTCGCATCAATTCGAGACCTTGGGCCTCTAAAGTTTCATAAATCTATCAGAGGACGGGATGGGGGTTTTAGTGCGCATTTCAAAGGCTGTGTAGTAATGGTTTTTGGAGACACGGTTCTTAATGCTCCTGGCAACGACGGAATGAACTGGCTTTCGAACAGCTTTTGCCGAACTCGTGATTTCGATGCACGAGATAATCTCAGTGATCTTACAGATCCGCTGAACTTTGATGGTGTGGCAAAACATTTTCTGCCGTTTACGGAGAACGAGTTGGCTTACAATATGGAACACTTTCAGCCCGATGTTCACGGCGATAAACGCTCTCGATATGCATTGTGGCCCGGGCCGATTCTTGTCGGCCCAAAAGGTGATAAGGCTATGGTTTTTTATTCAAAACTTATCGCTGGAAGCAAAGGCCCGTTTGATTTCAAGCTACTTGGAATGTCTCTTGCCGTGTGGGAGAGTCCCGATGCCTCACCCATCAGGCCAGAAGTGCAACCGAAAACGGAAGATCCGACAATTCTGTTTTCGGAAGGGGATGTGAAAATCGGTCATGGAGCTATGGTTGTGGATGACTGGATTTATGCTTACGGTAGCGAGACACAAAAGGATGCTAACGGCGTGTCCTGGCCTTGCATCGTAGGGAAAGTTAAATTTGACATGGCCTTGGAGCGGGAATCATGGCGGTTTTATGCGGGTAATGGGCAATGGAGCAGCGACTTTAATGATGCTGTTACAATAATGGATTCAGCACCGGCTTTGAGCGTTCACCGGAATGAATATCTTGGAAAATATATTGCGGTTTACAGCAGTCAATTTATAAACAAAATCACTATTCGAACCGCAGTCAAACCTGAAGGTCCCTGGTCGTCGCCTATGGTTGCTGTCGATTGCCTTGCTCCGACAACTAAGCAAGCCTGGTCGTATTGCGGAATGGCACACACAGCGTTCGCACAAGAAAAGGGCCGAATTGAGTATTTTACATATTGCCGCGAGATAGACATATTAAAAGGGGAAGTTCGTTTAGTCCAGGTGACATTCAAATAAAACACATTATCTCGCCATTTGTGTACCTACAAACATCAAGTGCATCTATATACATCGGGAAAAGCGTTTTCTGCTGGACAGACATTAGAAAGTCGAGGAAAATGTGGTTGCTAACGCAATGAAAGGATTTCAGTGAAAGCTATTGAGGTCGAGACACTGACAAAACGCTACGGTTCAGCAAGAGGCGTAGAGGATTTGTCCTTTGGAATCGAAAAAGGTGAGATATTCGGCTATCTCGGCCCGAACGGCTCCGGCAAAACAACGACCATACGCTGCATGATGGGCCTGCTCAGGCCGACCAGCGGTCAATGCTGCATTTTAGGCCAGCGTGTTGTACATGGTAAGGCTACTCAGCATAAGCGTATCGGTTATCTGCCCGGCGACTTTCGCGCGTGGCCGGGACTAACGCCTCGAAAGCTGCTCAAACTACTTGCCAGATTGGGCAACGGCAATGAAATCGATAAACGACAGGAGGAATTGGCAGAAAGACTCGATCTGAGCCTCGATAGGAAGATGCGTGCCCTTTCGAAAGGCAATCGCCAAAAAGTAGGCATCATCTACGCTTTTCAACATCAGCCGGATGTGCTTATTCTGGATGAGCCGACCATCGGACTCGATCCGCTCATAAGGCAGATCGTGCTCGATTTGATTCGCGAGACCGCCCAGGCCGGAGCGACGATCCTGCTGTCCAGCCACGATCTGAGTGAGGTGGCTGCGGTTTGTGGCCGGGCCGCCATCTTGCGCGAGGGGCGCCTTGTGGAACTTGCTCCGATATCAAGAATCGTACAGCAAGGCGAAAGACGCATAAAGGTTTGGTTTGCCAAAGGCATTCAAGTTCCTGTATTACATCCAAATCAACTCCCGGGCGTGCGCATTATTCAGCAGAATTCAGATACGATGCATGTTGCCTATCAAGGCACTGTCGATGCTCTGCTCAAATGGCTCGCTCAGTTTCCGGTCGAACGCATCGCCACACCGGAAACGTCGCTGGAGGAGGCATTTATCCATTACTACCGAAGGGAGGGTGGCCATGAAAGCTAACCACTGTCCTTCATTTACGTGGCCTTTGCTGAGATTCTGGACGCTCCGGATACTGCCGGCGTGGTTTTTGATTGCATTGATGATCTTCCTTTTTCAATTAGCGGTCTGTGGAATTGTACATGATAATGAACGTGTCAAGGCAATGCTTCAGTATATTGACATGCTCCCATCTTTTATCAAAGCGTTCATCGGCGGTGATGCTTTGCAATATGGAAATATAGCAGGCCTGATTGCCATAGGTTATCAGGAGCCCTTCGTTTTACTCTTGTATATGCTCTTTGCCGTGGGCGTCCCAACCGCCCTGCTCGCCGGCGAGGTCCAGAGAGGGACGATGGAGCTGATACTCAGCCGGCAAACCACAAAAACTCAAGTCTATATCTGCACGGGGCTCATTACAGTTGTCGGGATGTACGCCCTTGTAGTCGTGATGTTTCTTGGAACTGTGGTCTCCACGAATCTGTACGACTTCGAACAACAAGTCCCGCTCTATAACTTTTTCAAACTGGCGATCAACGGTGGAATCCTCGCCAGCGCGGTCGGTGGAATCGCCCTGCTGTCGGCATCTTGTTTTCGACGCGGCATGGCTGTCTCGCTGACAGTGGCTTATTTGGTGGTAAACTATTTTATAATGATTATTACCCAATGGTGGCCCCGGATGAAATGGCTCGATCCGGTCACTATCTTCAACTATGTCGATGGCGGAAAGATTTTCAGTGAGCCCGGATGGCCCGTGGGTGATATGTGTGTGCTGATATCGCTCCTCGTCGTATCCACCGTGCTGGGCGGTATTGTATGGTGGCGACGCGACCTTCCGCTGTAAACCAAGTGTATGGAAAAGCAAAATAAAGCTTATTTTTGTGCTTCTGCTGCCGTGCTGTTCTGGGCTACATCCGCTTCGGCTTTTAAGATTTCGCTTGGCTATATAGATGTCTTTTCACTGTTGTTTTATGCTTCAATCACATCGACTGTCGCTTTTTTCGTTTACATTTTGGTTTCAAATAAGCTTCGTCTCCTGAAAAGTCTCTCGGGAATAGACTATCTGTATTCCGCCCTGCTGGGCTTTCTGAATCCATTCCTTTACTACGCCGTTCTGTTCAAGGCGTACTCGATACTCCCGGCCCAGGAGGCCCAGCCGCTGAACTTCATCTGGCCGATAACGCTCGTGTTATTGTCGATACCTTTGCTCAAACAGAAAATCAAATCCAGAGACATTATTGCTACCTTTATCAGTTTTGTCGGCGTCTTTGTAATCTCGACAAGAGGTGACATTTTCGGATTCAGGTTTACTAATACACTCGGCGTATCGTTGGCAACGGGCAGCTCGATAATCTGGGCGCTGTTCTGGATTTATAATGTGCGGGATAAACGCGATGAAGTAGTCAGACTGTTCCTGAACTTTACATTCGGGTCGATTTTAACACTCATGTTGATGCTGCTTTTCTCGAATTCAAGAATCCCAAATCTTTACGGCTTCCTCGGAGCCGTTTACGTGGGATTGTTCGAAATGGGTATCACCTTCCTGCTTTGGCTCAAAGCGTTGAGACTCTCGAAAACGACCGCGCATGTCACGAACCTCATATATATGGTGCCTTTCCTTTCACTTATATTTATTTCTTTTACAGTCGGCGAGGCAATCCTTCCCTCAACAATTGTCGGCCTGATTTTCATCGTGGGCGGCATCGTATTACAGAGATTATGATGTACGCTCAGCCGCTCTTATCAAGTTACGTGCAGCATCTTTTAATTCTCGATTCAAAGCCTGTGAATCAGACCTTCTCAGGAACAACAAACGGCGCACGATAGGGCCGTGACAACAGCAGGTTGGCCTGCGGATTATCCGCGAACTTCTCTGTCTTCGGATCGAACTTCAGCATCGGTCCGAGCTGGTAGGTGTTCTTCGATATATCGAGACCAAGGGTTCCCTTGACGGTTTGCTGGATCGTCTCCCACGATTTGGCGACTTCCTCGTGCTTATCGAGCACATCGGGCCTGGTCTTGCCGGATACCTGCCGGCCGAGCTGGTAGGAAATGTTGCCTAAGTGACAGCAGGCTGCGGACGGATGTGCTTCGGTTATACCGGCATGTAATACTTTCGTATTACGGGTGCGCATACACTGGATGAAGTTCTCAAAAATATCACCGGGGCCCATCTCGACATCGATGTCACCCAGATCTTCACCTTCGTCGGAACCATTGGGATAGAATTTGCCGCCCTTTATTACTCCTTCTTCGAGGTAGAACTCATTTGTCACTTTCTTCGGGTACTTATTGCCGTCCAGGCCAGCCCTGTCGACCAGACCGATTACCTCAAACACGAGTAGCGGTCCAGCGAAATCCATGATGGTCAACTGGCAATTGGGTGTTTGTGCCTGATCTGCGTATGGTGCGTAGCCCTCGGTCGAATTTACCCAGCGGCCTCCCATGCTGATAACACTCTTTGGCAGCACGCCTCCGGGTATGGCCCAGCGGGCAATGTCCATCTGATGGACTCCCTGGTTGCCGATTTCACCGCAGCCGAAGTCCCAGAACCAGTGCCAGTTATAATGGACGATGTTTTCGTGATAAGGTTGCTCGAGGGCCGGGCCGAGCCAGAGGTCAAAATCAAGATTCTCAGGCGGCGCTATAACCGGCTTGAAACCTATGCTCCATCGCCCGCTACCGTTCTTCGAAGCCCAGGCTTTGGATACCAAAAGCTTGCCGTACTTGCCGCTTGCAATGGCAGCGACCTGTTTCGCCCAGCCTCGGCTGCTGCGGCTTTGGGTGCCGTGCTGGACTATCCGTTTGTATTTGCGAGCGGCCTCGACGCACTGACGGCCTTCGTAGATATTGTGGCTGCACGGCTTCTCGACATAAACATCCTTGCCGGCCTGACAGGCCCAAATTGTAATCAATGAATGAGTATGATTGGGCGTTGCGATGGATATGGCATCGATACTTTTGTCTTCCAGCAATTCTCTAATATCCACATAGGTATCGATTGGCTTGTTTTTGTCTTTGAACGGCTTGGCACAACGGGCCAGAATATTTCTGTCAACGTCACACATCGCTGTGACCCGGACTCCAGACATATTGTCGAACGCCCTGATGTGCGAGCCACCCCGTCCTCCAATACCAACAGCCGCTACACGAATGTCGTCATTCGCCCCTCTTACACGTGAAAATGGACTGGCCATTACCAGACCGGCACCGGCGACCATCGAACTTTTCATAAAATCTCGACGTGTGAGTGCTTTCATGGGTTGACTCCTTTGTCAAAACTAACAAGGTTTGATGTTTTTACAAATGCCACTAATTATTCCTAAATATTCAGAAAATGCTGCTCCGGCATTGTTAAATACCAAAAGCAAGATAAACAAACAAGACCATAACAGCAAGAACAAACTGCGAAAAGTCGAAGATTTATCCCCCATGCTCATGTAATAACCTCCTCAATTGTTCGTGCCACGACGTAGTCCGGCAGCTTATTCAAGCCAGGTTTCGCTTCATAAGCAGAAATTATGCTTTTGTCGGGAAAGACCCCGGCTTCGCTTATGATTTCCTCGGCCAGCGACTTAAGTTGTTGCTCCGACAAATCCTCCTGGGCCTTGCTGCGCGCTTTTTCGACTAAGGCCTGGAACTCATTCCGGCTGTCGTACCAGTTGAGCTGTAACTCCAGTTCAATTACTTCTTTGGCACTGCACCGGTCATAAATATATTGAATTCCGATAGGATTAAATGCCTCGATACGCTCATCAATAAACGCAAGGCAGGCATCGCGGTAAGCAGCGTATTTTTCCTCGTCAAAGCCATCAAATCCGCGTTTATCTATCTCTTCAGAAAGAAATCCGTCGATTTTGGCTGTTATAATCTCTTTCTGTGCCTCCAGCCTTTCATAGAGGGTTTCGTAATACGCCTTCAAAAGTACGCTTGTTTCGCTCATTAGCTCTCCTAATGCCAATTTTAGGCAGGAAAAACGTTCTTTCAGACACGAAAGCCTAATTATAACATTGTTATATCCCGAGTTCTACAAAAAGCACGGAAACATTGGCTTTGAATTGGCTTTGTTTTTTCGTCGTTTCAAAGCATGAAATTATTCATAACATCCTTTCATATAAGTACTTATGCTTGTTCATCCCTTGTAATAATTGGCTTTGTTTTTTCAAACAGCCTTTCCTTGTCTTTGCGATGAACTATTAACTATGAGCTTTGAACCATCAAATTGGGCCATTCGACTTCGTTCAGGATAAACTTTGAATTGGCTTTGTTTTTTCGTGCCCTGCAGGGCGTATTTTTACCATAAATTCCTTTTTAATAAGACTATATATCATTTTGTTTCTCCGCCAAATTGGCTTTGTTTTTTCAACTTGGGTGTAAACCAAGAAGAACACGAAGATCCACGAAAAAACCAATTCATTTAATATATTATCTATTATTTGCTATTCATCAATTCTTCATTCTCCATTAATAATTCTAAATTCTATTCGTTAAGTATTATACGAACTGCATCACGAAAAGTCTGGCAAATTCTGTGAAAATCTCCGTGAAACGGCACTATCTTTTTGTATTGATGCCTGATTTTTGGCAAAAAAGAGAGATTTTAGGGGATAATGTGAGCTTTTTGGGTGCTCAGATTGCTTTGAGAACGAAGCCGGTAACAGCGAAAACCAGGGCAAGATTCATTGATATTGCTCATGTTCGTATCGCTTTCTTTTCAATCCGGTGTACTCCTGTGTTGAGAGAATCGCAAAAACAGAGTTTCGGCCAGCCTTTGGCCCGGTCGTTAAGGTAACGATTGATATAAGCCTCAGTCTCGTTTTTCGCCTTTCTACCGATCTTGATTAAATCTTTCGCGTCCATAGCTCGTTTCTTTCGTTATTAACGTTTCATTAATTCTGTTCTCTAAAATATAGAACGCTCGAGGAAGCCGTTTTGTCGAAAAAATCTTGAAAATTTTTACCTTTTATACAACAAAATTGGTAGACTACGTATAAGGATCGACTAAAGGTACGAAAAGGAAAATAATGCGACGTAAGATTATCCTGACTGTCATAACGGCGATTTATGTCTTTATGGCCGCTTTGGGCATTTACCTTGGGCATAGAAAAGGACAGCCGCAACTAATAACTCAACCGCAAGTAGCGAGTATTGTCAGTTCCAAAGATACGGAAGATCCCATAGTTTTTGTAGAAAGAAATGGCCTATGGTATCATAGGCATTATTGCCGTGAACTACAAAAATCCCCAATACCAGCGAAGCTCAGCCAGGTCCGCGAATATTGCAGGCCATGTCCAAAGTGCAGGCCTCAACGATAATGTACTCACCACGAAGGACTCGAAGTACCATGAAGAAATTTGTGTTCTGACAATACTCTTACGATGTTATGCATTTGTAAAGCCAGATGGGCCTATGTGGCAGGCGGACACCTTTAATCCCTTCTGGTGTACCGCCTTTAAACCCCAGAGTTACAATCGCAGTTTTTATGAAATCACCAATCAGGGTACATCTTGTGTTATCGTTTCGCCGTTGCTGATTACAACGCCGTCCCCGATTGTCACGTCGTACCCGATGGTAACCTCTGCTCCGATTTGGACATCGTTTCCTATAGTCACGCCTTTACCGATAGTGACCTTTTGACCGATAGCGACATCATCCCCAATCGTCACATCGCTCCCGATACTGCCGTCCTCTGCGATTATGAAGTTGTCCCCGATAGTAGACGAGGAGCCTATTATTGTCTTTTCTCCGATTTGGGGATTGGCCCCAACAGTCGTTTGGAAGCCGATGATTGCCCCTTCTCCGAGGGTTCCGCCAACGGATGCCCCTTCCCCAATGTCAGCGTCCTCGCCAACAGTCGCACCACTGCCGATTAATGCGCGATCGCCTATGTTCACATCGTCGCCAATTTCTGTGTCACTCCCAATCTGGGTGTTGTCACCGATGCTCGAATTCTCACCGATAGTCGAGTTCTCACCGATACTCGAGTTCTGGCCGATAGGCAAACAGTCCGCGATCAGTTCGGATATTGTACAACCATAAGAGGATACCACGTTGTCAACACCTGTGTCGCAGCCAAGAATGACAACCGTCGGACTCAAATCGGAGGCAGGGCACAAATCTTCATTGTTGGATACTCCATCGCCGTCATCGTCGGGAGCTCCCACAGGCAAACCACTAAGGCGGACCGCACCCATAGGGCTGTCCTCTATGTACTGCCATCCCTCACAAGACGGCGGCCCCACGGCTATCTCCATGCAAATCGCCCGCGGGGCAAAGATGTAGGGATCGTAGCCATGCATCCACCTAACCCAGCTGTCTTGTTCACCGGAACCAGCCGACATGACGAGCCAATACTCCTGTTTTCCCAAGAGCGTCGGTTCCGACTGCGAGGACGCACCGACGACGACCGTCGCCGGATTGTCGACGATCCCATCCTTGGGATTTTCATCGACGACCTGGAGACTGTCGATCGCTTCGCCGGTGAAGCTCCAAGTCTCAATGACCGTATTCCCTGGAAGGCCGCCATTATCAGCGACGATACTCACCTCAAAGTAATTCTCCCAGTCAATGTTACTCTCATAGGTACCTAGAGCAACGGCGAGCTCGATCGTTTGGAGGACAAAATCATTGTTGTTAGCAGTCGTGAACTTCCAGGCAATATCGCGGTCCCTGTGATAGATCGTTTCGCCGTTAGCACACGGTGCATACATTTGAATCTGCAAACCGTGGGTAGCAGCGTTTCCGATTAGTCGTACTCCCCCTGACAGATTGTCGAAAATCGTATCGGCGTTCGTTGTTGCTACCAAACCAAACAAAAACAGCAATACAAGATTTACCAAAGCCATCTTTTTCATTTTACTTCTCCTTTTACTCTCCCCCCTTGTTCTTTTTCTCGGTTTGCAGTATTATTGAATTGGCATCAGTACGGGCGCGCAAACCAACCGCCTTTGCTGGGCCGGGCCGGTGAGTAGGCGCCTGGTAGCTATGGCTCACCGGCCGCTTTCTTCAGTTTTCACATCTCTGCGTGGCAAAAGATACGCAGAAACCCACAATATAAGCTTTTGCTATTACCTCATATATTTGCAATTTTTACTTTTTTGTTTTCTTCTTCTATTAAGTAACGCGCCATTTAGACATAATTTGGTCCAGGATTTTATAGAAAAAACTGAAATATTTTAAAAATTGTGAAAAAAGCCGGACGGCCAAGCTTTTCCGTCACTGGTTTTTATCGACCTTACTTACCTGCTGTGGATTCCGGCAGGAAGTCCTCCATTATCCACGTCTGAAGGCCTGTGTGCCTAGTTGTCCACCAGGCCATTGTCGTTCCATCAGCGCTCCAGCATGGAACGCATAAGTCTCCAGGTTCTGATAGCTTCGTTGTTTTGCCGGTCAATTCGTCATAAACGAACATACTTAAACCACTAAAACCCTTTTCCTGAATAATTGCCAAAAAGAAGAAGCGACGACCATCCGGCGCCCACACGCCAACGTGATTCCAGGCATCGGGAGTATTAAAAAACAAAGTAGATTCTCGACTATCCAGATATACTTGATGCATCTCACTGTCAGGTCGGGTCACCTGATACGTCAAACGCTTACCATCCGGGTGCCATTCAAGCCCCAGCTTTAACTCGTCAGAGGATGTCAGTTGACGCAGCTCTCCACCGGAAGCGGGCACCACAAAAACATCTTTAGTGTCGGGAAAGCCGGGAGAGTCACTATTGAGCACGCCAAAGGCAGCAATAAGCTCACCGTCAGGTGACCACCGGATAGAGTCATGTTCCCACCACAATCCTTGGTTTAAGTAAGCGAGTTTACGTGGCTGACCGCCCGCGGCGGCAATTACGTAAAGATCGTTGGCATCAGAGTACGCCAACTTAGAGCCGTCAGGAGACCACTGCGGCACTGTGCCCCAGTCCTTCGCCTTTGTAAGTTGCACCAGAAATCTTGGTTCTCCTCCGGTTGTAGGTAGAGTAAAAAGCCTCATTTTGGCGCAATAAGCAAGGATTCGACCATCGGGAGAAAGATCGAATGTGCGATAAGGCCAGTAGCCTGTTTCTTCCAATGGAATACACTCGGTCAATCGCTTCGATGCACTTCCGTTGAGCGACACACCATATATACCTTCTTCACCTGACGTGTCGTTCACATAATAGACAGTTTGCCCATCAGATGACAGTTCAGGGCAATACTTGCCAGAAGGAACTAATGAACGGGCTTCCTGGGGTGAAGAAGAGTCCGCCACATAGATAGTTGTATTTAGTTTGTACATACTAAAGCCAATGCGGCTACCGTAATCAAATACTTTTGGATCTATGATATTTGTATCTTTGAAAAACGTAATCTGCCGAGGCTCACCTTTTGCCACTCCAGTTTCCTGATCCACGGTGAGTTTCCAGATATTCGATGTATTCTCTATCCCGGAGACAAAGTAAAGTGTATGGCCGTCTGGAGCCCACGCGGGCCAATGACTTTCCCCTGGCAAGTTGGTGATGCGCTTGGGTGTGCCTCCCATAACAGGAAGAATACAGAGATCTGTGCCGGACTGGTCTTCCTTCCACAGGCTGAACGCCAGCCAAAGGCCATTGGGCGAATAATTCATTTCTTTATATGTGAAATCATCCAAATCCGGCATTGGTATGAACCGAACTTCATTGCCATCCAACGTAAGCGTCCGAAGGCCGTCACTTGTGCGATAGGTTAGGTGTCGGCTGTCAGGTGTCCAAAAGACCGAACCAATAGGTATTTGTTCAGTCAAATCGGGTCCGACTTGTCGGGACGATCCATCGTCAGGATTGATGACAAAAATGGCACTTATGAATTCCGCATCCTCACCCTGGGATGGTTCTCTCGTTAATGCATAGGCAATTAACCGACCATCTGGCGACCAGCGAGGCCACTTACCAACACACTCAAACCATTGTCCTAAATCGAAAAGCGGTCGTATAATGCTCGCAGTCTGATCAGTGATGTATAGATTATCCTGAGATCGAAATACAATCCGGTCACCGTTGGGTGAGAAGTCACACTCACAAACAGGAACACCGGCTATGTCTTCAGCAAGAACAAGACGGTAGTTAGGTGTTGGTTTTTCAATCGTTACTGTTAAACGGTCTGAACTCAAGAAAGTCAGCGAGGTTGTTACTGCACCAACAGCCAAAGCGGCTGCAACAAGAACGATGGTTATTACTGCTACGCGATTGCGGCGGATAAACTTACACAGGCGGTAAGTCATACTCGGCGGCGCCGCCAGCACCGGTTTGTTATTGAGATGCCGCTCGACATCGGCCGCTAATTCAACGGCCCTCTCGTACCGTCTTGTCCGGTCTTTTTCCAGTGTCTTCATGATAATCAAATCCAGATCGCCGCGAAGAAGCTTCCGCAGCAAATCCGGGCTGACTTTGCGGTGCTTAGCAACGTCAGTCAACGCCTCCCCCATCGCGCTTAGCCTGGTCGAAGGCTTGTCCGGCTCATCTTCTTTAATAATCCGCTGCATTTCGCCGTAGCCCGCTTCTCGCAGCTTTTCAGCATCGAAAGGAGTAACTCCGGTCAGTAGCTGATAAAGCAGAACACCCAGAGAGTAGATGTCGCTGCGTGCATCAACATCAAGACCGCTGAATTCCGCCTGCTCAGGGCTCATATACTCTGGCGTACCTATCATCTGGGCAAAGCGGGTAAAAACCGTTTTTTCGGTAAGTCGCTGCGCAGTGGCCTTGGCGATGCCGAAATCAATCACTTTTGGAACCGGCTTGCCATCGTGCAGTGTAATCAGCACATTCGAAGGCTTAATGTCGCGGTGGATGATTCCTTTTTGATGCGCATGCTGGACGGCCCTGCAGACATTGACGAAAAGCTCTAAACGCTGCCGGGTGTCGAGATTGTTCTTGTCGCAGTATTCGGTTATAGGTATGCCCTTGACCAGTTCCATCACAAAATACGGCCGGCCCGTATCGGTGGCCCCGGCATCGAAAACTTTGGCGATATTAGGATGGTCCATCATCGCCAGGGCCTGGCGTTCGGCCTCGAATCGGGCGATGACTGCTTTGGTGTCCATACCCAGCTTGATAATTTTAAGTGCAACTCTCCGGTTAATAGGCTTGGTCTGCTCAGCCATATAAACCACTCCGAAGCCGCCCTCTCCAACCTGCTCCAGCAGCTTGTACCGACCGATGACCGTTCCGGGTTTTTCCACTATAGGAGATTCGTCCAGCGTAACATTCAGGTCCAAATCCGGCACATCCAAAAAGCTACCGGCTTCCTTATGAGCTTTTAGCAAGGCTTCGACGCGGTTTCGCAGGACGTTATCATCGCCGCAGACGGCTTCCAGATAGGCGGAGCGTTCCGCTTCGGAAGCCTTTTCCAGGGCGGCGTTATATATTGCTTCGATGTCTTTTGATTTGTCTGCCATGGTTTTGCTCCTTATTATGAATCTGCCCTTCTATAATAGAATGCGCCATCAGGGGCAAAAACGCCTCAAAAGAAATGGTAAAAAATTCAAAAATGTTAAAAATGACGACCAAAAGCAACGGTTAGGCGCCTTTGTCGATCTCATCGAAAAGCCATGCACGGGAATATGACCAGTAGCGGTCGGCAGTAGCCCGGGAAATATTCAATATTCTGGCCGCCTGCTCGATAGTAAGACCGGCAAAATATCTCAGCTTCACCAGGTCGGCTTTTACCGGGTCCTCCAGGGCGAGCTTTGTCAGGGCCTCATCCAGAGCTACAATGTCTTCCGAAGGGCCTTCGATAACGATACTTTCATCTTCGAGATCAATTCTTTGCCGGGCGCCACCGCGTTTGAGTCGCTGTTTGCGACGTGCGTTCTCGATTAGTATCCGCCGCATGGCCTCGGCTGCAGCAGCAAAAAAATGCGTTCTGCCGCTCCAATCCCGGTCATCCGAACCAACCAAGCGGATATAAGCCTCATGAACGAGCGCCGTTGCCTGGAGCGTCTGGCCCGGCTGTTCATGCGACATTTTCAGGGCTGCTAAACGGCGTAATTCCTCATAGACCAGCGGGAGCAGCTTATCCGCAGCTTGGGCATCGCCTTGTTCGATCGCTGTCAATATGCGGGTCACGTCGCTCATGTTCGAGATTTTGCCTCGCTTATGGTAGTTGCTCTTGTTAAATCATGTAATAGCCACAATCATAAGATGATTTCTAATATTACTTTACCACAAAATTCGATTAAGAAAAGTCGATTTCACTTATTTTTGCGAGACGACGACTTATTTTTGCCCACAGAAGATATTTTTCTTGACGCGAAGGCATATAATCTGGTAAAAAATAGTGTTTGCAGCTTTTAATACTGTTTTTACAGCAGGCAAATAATATAGCATATTGTGGATTTCTACGGTGATATGAGCAGCTAATATCGGGCTTGTGTAGAAAGGAGGTGGTGGTACATCATCAATAATTGCCCATAAAAAAGGCACAAATTTTAGTAAAGATGTCTGTATTACCAGTCGTTGTATAGAAAAAAATAGGTGTTCGGGTGTGTGGTTGAAGTAAGTTATTTTTTCTTTTTGAAGGAGGTTTATTATGTGTAGAAAACTATTTTTATTTACCTTTTTTGTTGTGCTGTTATGTGTGGCCGGTAGCGCCAGCGCTCAGAAGGGTAAGGGAAACATCCTGTATGAGTGGTGGTTCGACATCGGCGATGGTACTGCAGTTTCAGACCTCACCGGCGCCGTTGGTTATCCCAGCAGCCCGGACGAAGCCGAGTGGCGGACGAGCTTCGAGGGGCCGGTAAACTGGCGGGATAACTATGGCACACGTGCCCGGGGTTATGTGTATCCGCCTGCCAGCGGCGATTACAGCTTCTGGATTTCCGGTGACGATTACTGTGAGCTGTGGATGAGCACCGATGATGATCCTGCCAACATCAGTATGATAGCCGAAGTGCCGGGTTGGACCGAAGCATTCGCATGGACTACATACCCAGATCAGAAATCAAGCGCTATTTCGCTGGTGGCCGGTCAGAGGTATTACATTGAAGCGCTCATGAAGGAAGCAGGAGGCGGCGATAGTTTAACCGTTGCCTGGGGAGGGCCTGTTATTGGCGCCGGTCCTGTTATTATCGAGGGAAAGTATCTGTCACCTATAATCAGACCTATTGATATGCTGCCCCGTGACCCCATTCCGGCCGATGGTGCCGTAATCTGGGAGACATGGGCGAGCATGGAGTGGTATCCGGGAGTATCTGCGGTTTCACATGATGTTTTCTTCGGCGAAAATCTTGCCGACGTTGAGGCCGGTACAGGCGACACTTTAATTGGTAACCAAACTGAGTCGAATTTTTTAGTAGGCTTTGCCGAGAATCCATATCCGGAAGGTCTTATTCCGGGAACAACATACTATTGGCGTATTAATGAGGTCAATGACGCGGATCCGGAAAGTCCATGGGTAGGTCCTGTATGGAGCTTCTCGGTTGCTCCACAGACTTCGTGGAATCCCGAACCGGCTGACGGCGCCGAGTCTGTCGTAATGGATTCTCGGCTTACATGGACCGCAGGCTTCGGTGCAAAATTGCATTTTATAGCTTTCGGCGATGATTACGACACAGTTCTCAACTCTCCGGGTACGCTTTACGGTCTTACGAGTTACAATCCCGGCCCGCTCGAACTGGCTAAGACATATTACTGGCGCGTCGATGAGTTCGACGGCGTCAATACTTATAAAGGCGAAGTCTGGAGCTTTACTACCGAGGGTGCTGTATATGGTCCGGATCCGGCAAATAGTGCTGTGGATATCAAGCCGACCGTAATACTTAAATGGAATGCCGGAGCGGTCGCCGCTTCGCACGAGGTGTACTTCGGCACCGATTCGGATGCGGTAAAGAATGCAACGATGTCCTCACCTGAGTACAAAGGGCCAAAGGCGCTTGGTGAGGAGAGTTACGATCCCGGAAAACTCTTGATGAATACGGACTATTTCTGGCGCATCGACGAAGTAAATGGCATCAATCCTCTTAGCCCGTGGCAAGGCACTGTCTGGAGATTTACGACCGGCAATTTCTTTTCCATTGATGATTTTGAGGACTACAATACAGAAGACAACCAGATATGGTTCGCGTGGCACGATGGGCTTGGCGCCGGTATACCAGGTACACTTGGTTATCTCCCCGGCAATGGGACCGGCTCGGCGGTAGGCGATGAAACCAGCCCTTCTTATACTGAGGAAACTATCGTCCATGGCGGCGGTAAGTCTATGCCGTTTGAGTACGACAACAACAAGCAGGGTGTATCGAAGTATTCGGAAGTGGCGTTGACATTAAGCGATCAGCGTGACTGGACCGAATCAGGCGTTGTGGAATTGTCGCTGTGGTTCAGGGGCTATCCGGCATCAGTCGGCAGCTTTGTTGAGGCCCCTTCCGGCACTTTCACTATGACCGCCTCCGGCGCGGACATCTGGGTGGTCGACGGCGTGGAAGCTGATGAATTCCATTTTGCATATAAGATGCTGACCGGCTCCGGCACAATAATCGCAAGAGTTGTGAGCGTTGAAAACACAGACGTGTGGGCTAAAGCCGGTGTAATGATTCGCGAGACGCTCGATCCCGACTCTTCGCATGCTATGATGATTGTAACACCTGGTTCAGGCGCTTCCTTCCAGCGGCGTCCCGGTACGGGGCAGACCAGCACGAATACGGACAGTGCCGGAATTGTTGCACCATACTGGGTGAAAATCGAGCGTAGCATATCCGGTAACTTTACGGGATCCATTTCGGACAACGGCACCACGTGGACGATGGTTGGCTCGGAGAACATTCAGATGAGTTCGAGTGTCCATATCGGTTTGGCGCTAACCGCTCACAATGCTACAGCCACATGTGAAGCCGTATTCACCAACGTTACAACTACCGGTAATGTCACCGGGCAGTGGGCGAGCCAGGATATCGGCATTGAGAGCAACGAGGCTGAGCCGCTTTATGTGGCAGTATCGAATACTGCCGGAGCGCCTGCAGTAGTGGTCCATGATGACCCGGCTGCAGCAAACATCGATACCTGGACCGAGTGGATCATCCCCCTGCAGGCATTTACTGATCAGGGCATTACATTAAACAATGTTGACAAGATTGCAATTGGCCTTGGTACACAGGGCAACACGACAGTTGCTGGCGGATCGGGCAAGATGTATATTGATGACATCCGTCTGTATCAGCCGAGAGAGGCTGCTGAGTAATAAAATCCGCTATAACGGAAATAACAGCAGGACTTGAATGATTTTGGGGCCTATGCTAATATGTTCGGCATAGGCCCCGGTTGTTTTAAAAAAAAGTAAGAATTCATTGCGACCGGTCGAAAATCAGGAAAAAGGTGTGATTTCTTGTGGGGAGATTTTCCTTGACGCATAGGTGTCTAATCTGGTAAAAGAGATTAACGGTATCCTTGGAATTACTGCTCGTAAGGCAGGTGATATTTTATGGCTTGTTGATCGGCCGCTCATATTGAGCTTATCGGGGAAGGAGGCAACGTCGAGTCATAGAAACAGTCCCGGACAAAAAGAATTTAGTTACAGCAAGATTCTTTATCTATTGCTTTTTGCTGCGTAACCGAGGCATTTCATAGTCCTTTTATTCTCGTAGAGTGAGGTCTTATTATGTGCAGGAAATTATGTTTTTTTAGTTCTTTTATTTTTATGCTGGTCTTAGGTCTAAGTAATGCTGCTAACGCGGAACTAATAGGCTGGTGGACTTTCGATGAAGGTTCGGGAGACACTGCGTTTGATTCGTCCGGCAAAGGTAATGATGGCATATTAGGCCCTGAAGGTGATCCGGAGTGGGTAGATGGAATCATCGGCGGCGCGATCGAGCTGGACGGCAACGATGACTACATCCAAATTAACAGCATAGCTGACGACCTCACGGATAATAATTTTACAGTCAGTGCATGGATCAAAACCACAATGACAGGTGACGGTAACGTGATTGGCGCAAACGATAGCGGCAGCGGTCATCAGTTCATTTTCGGCGTTGCCGGCAACGGCACTTTGCTGGTGGAAGCTCACAGCAATATTAACAATTACCCACCCGTTATCAACGACGGCGAGTGGCATTTCATAGCGTACGTCAGGGACGGGACCACTGCTTACGCATTCACTGATGGTGAGCTGGTCGGCACGGAAACACCTGATGGAAATCCCGCCGGACAGGTACGCTGGTCGATTGGACAGGAATGGGATGACACCCCGAGCGATGAATTCACCGGCCTGGTGGACGATGTTCATTTCTTCAACCATCCATTGACAGAAGATGAGATTCAGCGTGTTATGAAAGGGGGAGGCTTTGTTTTGTCTTCACGCCCGGAACCGGCTGATGGTGCTGTCATTTATGATACCGGAGTGAATTTGACCTGGAAAACCGGAGATTTTGCCGTCTCGCACAATATCTATTTGGGCAAGAATTTTGACGATGTGAATGATGGCACTGGCGGCACATTCCGGGGCAACCAGGTTGATGCGTTGTTTGCTGTGGGCTTACCCGGATCCCCGTATCCCGATGGTCTTGTTCATGGAACGACTTACTACTGGCGAATCGATGAAGTCAACGAGGCCGATCCTAATAGCCCGTGGAAAGGTGATGTCTGGAGCTTCACCATATCACCGAAGACCGCATATTCTCCCGGACCGGCCGATGGAGCCGAGCTTGTTGATTTAGATTTGCGGCTTAGCTGGGCGATAGGTTTTGATGCAAAATTGCACTATATAGTCTTCGGCGACGATTTCGACGAGGTGAGCAATACAGATGTGGGTATGCCTATCGGCGATAATACGAATTACAATCCCGGCCCACTCAAGATGGCTAAGATTTATTACTGGCGTGTCGATGAGTTCGACGGCGCCGATACGCATAAAGGCCAGGTCTGGAGCTTTACTACAATAGGAGCCGTCAGCGGCCCCAATCCGGCTGATGGTGCTGTAGATGTAAAGCCATCTGTGATTCTTACCTGGGATGCGGGTTCCGTTGCTACCTCGCACCAGGTGTACTTCGGCACCGATGCAGATGCCGTAAAAAACGCCACAACAGACTCGCCCGAGTATAAGGGGTCAAAAGCCCTCCGTGACGAGAGCTATGATCCTAACGGACTTATGTTGAATACAACTTATTTTTGGCGGATCATCGAAATCAACGGTGCCGACCCCGATAGTCCATGGCCGGGAAAAGTCTGGAGCTTCACTACGGGCAATTTCTTTGTCATAGATGATTTTGAATCCTACAATTCCGAAGGTAACTATATATGGATCGCATGGCATGATGGGATCGGCTTCGGAGGACCCGGCGTCGAACCTTACTTTGAAGGTAACAAGACCGGAGCAATAGTAGGCGACGAAGACACTTTTTCCTATACTGAGGAGACTATAGTCCATGGCGGCAAACAGTCTATGCCGTATTTCTACGATAACAATAAGCAGGACTTCTCGAACTATTCTGAAGCAGAGCTGACACTGGATTATCCGCGTGACTGGACTGCCCAAGGCGTGGACAGACTGGTAATCTGGTTCAGGGACGATTCGAGCAATGACTCCGAGCCGTTGTATGTTGCTGTATCAAACAGCACCGGCGAGCCTGCGATAGTGGTACATGATGATCCTGCGGCAACACAAATCGGAGTCTGGACAGAATGGATGATTCCTCTGCAGAACTTTGCCGATCAGGGCATTGATCTGACCGACATGACTTCGATTGCGATTGGAATTGGTACCCAGGGCAACATAACAATCCCCGGCGGAGCCGGTAAGATGTATTTTGATGACATACGGTTGTATCAGCCGAGAGAAGCTGCTGAATAGCAAAATTTGCTATAACGTAAATAACAGCAGGACTTGAATGATTTCGGGGCCTATGCCGATATGTTCGGCATAGGTCCCGGTTGTTTTAAGGCAACAGATGGATTTCATAGCGACCGGTAGAGATTTATGAAAAGGATAAAATATCCTGAGCACGGATTTTTCTTGACCCAAAGGTGTCTAATCTGGTAAAAGTAATTATCAGCATCGTTGAATTAGTGCTTGTACGATTGGTGAAATGTTATAGTTTATAGATTTTCACCTTTTGATCGGCCGCTTATGTTGGACTTATCGAGGAAGGAGACAGCATCGATTTATCGAAAAAATCCCGAACAAGGAGAATTTTGTTACGGCAGGATTCTTTATACATTGCTCTTGGATGCGTGACCGAGGCATGATTATATTACATATTCAATAAGGAGGATTATCATGTGTAGAAAATTAGCTTCTATGGTTTCTCTCATTTTATTGTTGGGCCTGGTGACCGCACAAACGGCATTTGGCGGCAAGGTGTGGGAAACCAGAGTCAGCAGCGGTAACGATGATGCCGAGCAGGATGTAAGCGGCGGCGGCATGGATTTAACCAGCAGCGATCTTGAGCTTTTCGATGACGGCGGTTTGCAGGTAATAGGTCTGCGCTTCGTAGATATCCCTATTCCCAAGGGCGCTATTATAGATGACGCATTCGTTGAGTTCACGTGCGATGAGATAGGCGGCGGCACACAGCCCGTTAGCGCTATCATTGAAGGCCAACTCAATCCCAACCCCCCCACCTTTGCCAATACCACGAATAATATTTCCAATCGGCCAACAACTACAGCTACAGTCGTATGGAATGTCGATAATTGGACTGAACAAGGTCAAACAATTCAATCCTCGGATATTACCTCAATCATCCAGGAGATAATCGATCAGGCCGATTGGGCAATGGGCAACGCCCTGGTTCTTATTCTCAGAGACAATCCGGATAATCCATCTACAGGTCTTCGTGAAGCTGAGTCAGCCAGTGATCCGAGCAATGCTCCATTACTTCATATAGAATTCAGGGGCAAATTTGCAGTTGATCCCATCCCTGCCGACGGCAGCTTGTATGAGGACACGCTGGTAGCCTTAAACTGGCTTCCGGGACTTAATGCGGTCTCACACGATGTTTACTTCGGTTATAGTTTTGATGATGTGGACGAGGGCACTAATGACACGTTCCAGGGCAACCAGGTTGAGACATTTTTAACAGTAGGTATCGCCGGTACTCCTGTTCCGGACGGCCTCAAGCCGGGCACGACCTACTACTGGCGGATTGACGAGGTTGAGGCAGACGGCACAATAATTAAAGGCGATGTATGGAGCTTTACCGTCCCATCCTTGAAGGCCTACAACCACAACATTCAGGATGGAGCATGCTTTATTGATCCTGACGTGGGATTAACCTGGACACCAGGCTCCGGTGCGAAGCTGCACACAGTTTATTTCGGCGACAATTTCGATGATGTAAACGATGCCGTCGATGGCCCTTCCCAGGCAGCGGCAACATATGCTCCCGGCCCACTCGAATTAGGTAAAACTTACTACTGGCGAGTCGATGAATTTGACGGTGTAGAGACATACAAAGGTGATGTACTGAGCTTTACAACTATTACCGAGAGAGGCACAGGTTTACGGGGGGATTATTACACAGGCCAGAATTTCGATGAATTCGTGCTGACTCGAACAGATCCTGTAATCGACTTTGGCTGGAGCGATACTGCACCGGATCCGGCGCTGCCTAACAATTCATTTTCAGTAAGATGGATCGGTGATGTATCGGCGCAATTTACGGAGACCTATTCCTTTTATACCATAACCGATGACGGAATACGTGTATGGGTGAATAACAAGCTGATTATTGATAACTGGACACTGCACGGAGATACGGAGGACACAGGAACTATCGACCTTGTTGCCGGCCATTCTTACAGCATCGTATTGGAATACTTTGAAAATACCAGCGGAGCGACGGCACGTCTGGGCTGGGAAAGTCCTCATACGACAAAGCAAATTATTCCAACATACCTGCTGTGGCCGCCTGTAAAAGCAAGAAATCCGAAACCACCGGATGGTGCCGTGGATGTCAAGCAGACAACCTTTCTTACCTGGGAGCCGGGAGAGGCAGCCGCTTCGCATGAGATTTACTTTGGAACAGACAAAGAGGCGGTGACAAACGCCGTTATGGCTTCACCCGAATTCATCGGCTTAGATGAGCTTGGTGCCGAGGGCTTTAATCCGGGAGAACTACTTTGGGGGACGACTTACTACTGGCGTGTAGATGAGATCAATGATACTAATCCTGACAGCCCGTGGATAGGCAATGTCTGGAGTTTTACTACGGCGAATTTCCCAATCATTGACGATTTTGAAGACTACGATGTTGGTAACAACGAGATATGGTGGGCATGGAAAGATGGTCTTGGCTACGCTGAACATGATGGCGAATCAGCTTACCCCGGCAACGGGACCGGATCGGCTGTCGGCGATGAAACCACCCCTTCATATACCGAGGAATTCATTGTTCATGGCGGCCTTCAATCGATGCCCCTGTCCTACGATAACAATAAGGAGGGATACGCAAAGTATTCGGAGGCGGAACTAACATTGAACGCAACCCGCGACTGGACAGAGAAGGGTTCAGATACGCTGACGATTTGGTTCAAGGGCCAGTTGAGCAACGATACCGAACCGCTGTATGTTGCTATATCCGATAGCACCGGCACGCCCGTGATAGTAGTTCATGATGACCCCGCTGCGGCACAAATCGAGTCTTGGACGCAGTGGGATATTCCGCTACAGACTTTAGCTGATCAGGGCATTACATTAACCAATGTTGATAAGATCGCGATTGGTCTTGGTACCCAGGGCAACACGACTGTTCCCGGCGGTTCGGGCAAGATGTATTTTGACGACATCCGGCTGTATCAGTCGAGAGAAGCTGCTGAATAGTAAAATCCGGTATAATGGAAACAGCAGCAGGATTTGAATGATTTCGGGGCCTATGCTGATAAGTTCGGCATAGGCCTCGGCTGTTTTAATGCTACAAATGAACCCAATAGCGGCCAGTAAAGATTCAGGAAAGGGATATAGTATCTTGAGTTCAGATTTGTACAAAGATTTTTCTTGACATGAGGGTGACAAATCTGGTAAAAACATTATCGGTAGCCTTGTGATACAGTTTGTTCATTTGACGAAGTTCTATAGCTTATGTGAGATTCTCACTGTGAAAACAGCCGCTCATATTGGGCTTTTTTAAGGAAGGAGGCAATCTCGGCCGTAGAAATTACCAAAAACATACACAGTGTAATTGCAGCATAAGTCTTTAATGATTGCTTTTTAGTGCGTTGCCGGAGCACACTTATATCAGCTACTCAATAAGGAGGATTTTTATGTACACGAAACTGATTTGGCTATTTTCTTTTATTTTTGTGCTGGGTTTAGCTGTTAATGCTTTCGCTATTGAGGACCCGTCTCTGGTCATATTCTATGACTTCGAGGGTTTTGACAGTAACCCGGTTGTTCACGACAAATCCGGCAGGGGCAATGACGCTACGGTGGTCGATGATGTCAGTGGAGTTGCAGGGGCCGGGATTAGGGGCTCAGAAGCATGCCGAGTCACCGGCAACGGCAGTTATCTCGACATGGATGGACTTAATTTTCCCACCGAAGATATTCCTACGACGGCCTTTACACTTGCCTACTGGGTAAAACCTGAAAATACGGGTGGTACGCAGACAATATTCAGTGCTCTGGCGGCGCCACATTCATGGTGTCACGGCGGATATATTCGTAACAATCAGTACCACGCCCATCTCGGCGACATCAATAACAAATACATTATCAATGCGTATGAAGGAACCGTCGAATACGATGCATGGCACCACATGGCACTTACCTGGGAATTGGTTCCAGGTGAGTATGGAGGCGGTGCAATGTACATCGATGGGGAATTAGTAGCAGAATATGGAAACGAGTTCGTGGAAGCTCCTCCTGGTGTGGAGGCCGCGGACAATTGGGGTGGAGGCGCTCGTATTGGACGGGACGTTGACGACAGTTGGCAATTCAACGGCCTGCTCGATGATTTCTGCATGTTTAAGCGGGCATTATCACAGGCTGAGATTGTGGAGCTTATGCATGGGATCGAAACTCCGATTGCCTATAGTCCAACTCCTGCTGATGGTTCTATTCTGTCCGAAACATGGGTGACTCTTGGCTGGTATGCCGGTGACGGCGCAGTCTCACATGACGTTTATATAGGCGATAATTACGACGATGTGTTCAATGGTACTTCTGAGACGTTCCGTGGCAATCAGACTGAGATTTTTTATATTGCCGGATTTCCCGGATATCCATACCCCGACGGCCTTGTTCCCGGCACGACTTACTACTGGCGAATCGACGAAGTAAACCAGGCCGATCCGAACAGTCCCTGGAAGGGTGAAATCTGGAGTTTCTCTATTCCGCCGAGAACTGCTTATAATCCCGATCCTGTTGATGGTGCCGAGTTCGTAGATCCGAATACTGCCTTGTTCTGGACGGCAGGATTCGGAGCCAAGAAACATACTGTATATCTTGGTGATGATTATGACCAGGTAAACAATGCCGAAGGAGAAGCCTCACAGGTTTCTACGACCTATACTCCCGTCACGCTCGAATCAGGGAAGGTTTATTACTGGAGGATTGATGAGGATGATGGAGATAAAACGTATAAAGGTGATGTCTGGAGCTTTACGACTCCCGGAGCAGTAGGTAATCCGAATCCATCTAATAGAGCTGTTGATGTAAAGATGGTGACTACCCTTAGCTGGACTCCGGCAGATAGCGCTGCTTCGCACGAGATTTACTTTGGCAAGGATAAAGATGCCGTACGTAATGCCGATAAGAATTCGCTGGAATATAAAGGTTCCATGGCATTTGGCAGCGAGACCTATGATCCGGGGAAACTTTCCTGGTATGCCGATTACTACTGGCGTATAGATGAAGTCGATAGCCTCGGCAATACGCTTAAGGGGCCAATTTGGAGTTTTACGACTGCTGACTTTATTTCGATAGACGATTTTGAGGATTATGATGCCGACGAAAATCAGATATGGTACACGTGGCATGACGGATTAGGTTACGGCACGGAAGATAATCCGCCGTTTTTTGCCGGTAACGGCACTGGCTCAGGTGTAGGTGATGAAACCACGCCTTCCTACATGGAAGAATTAATCGTTCACAACGGCAGTAAATCAATGCCGGTAACCTACGACAACAATAAGGAAGGTTTCGCGATGTATTCGGAAGTAGAGATGGTATTAAGCGAAGCTCGCGACTGGACCGATGAAGGTGTTAATGAATTGTCTCTGTGGTTCCACGGTAGTTCTACCAATTCCGCGGATCCGCTGTACGTGGCAATAGCCAATAAAACAGGTACACCTGTGGTGGTCGAATATGAAAATCCGGAAGCGGCCCAGACCGGAGAATGGACGGAGTGGATTATCCAGCTTCAGACCTTTGCCGAGAAGGGCATCGATCTAACCGATGTGAGTTCGATAGCGCTCGGTATCGGAACTCAGGGCAATACGACTTCTCCGGGTGGCTCGGGAAAAATGTTCTTCGATGACATTCGTTTGTGTCGAAATAACGAGACCGATTCTGAATAAATTTATTTTTTACAAATAATTATGTCTTAGTGAATTTGTAATCTGCATTAGAAGTTTTGACGAAGTAAATTTTTGTATGGCATTCTTCATTGCTGTCGGTGTGTTACCGAAGCATAAATGCTTAAATTACTGAATAAGGAGAACTATCATGTGTAAGAAATTTTTAGTTTTTGTTCTGATGTTTGTCTTGGTGAGCACCGCCTTCGGGCAGGTCGCCGGCGTGGACGATCCGTCCGACATGGCCGATTCGAGCGGCGACATCAAGCGCATTGAGGCATGGGTGGAGCACGAAAACCTGCATCTGACGATGACGGTGTACGGTGTTTTCGCGCCTGACGTAACGGAGACGCCGGCCGGTATGACCAATCGATACTATTACCATTGGCTTCTCGATACGGACAACAATCCGGATACCGGCTACCTCAACGACGAGTACGAGGGCAACGCAACGAATCTGGAAACTCCCATTGGCGTTGATCTGCTTGTTCAATTCGGCTGGCGCGACGGCGACACCGCCGGGGTGTACGCGTACTCCTTGGATCCATCGACCGGAGACGAGGTGGAACTGTTCGAGGACTACGAATACACCATTGAGGGTGATACGATTCACGCGGTCATCCCCTTGGCCGATTTAAAATTGACGCCGGACGACATCATCGCGGTGTCCGCGTTTCAGGAAGGCGCTTCCAACGGATGGCAGTGTGATTGGATCGAGTCATTTGAGCTGACGATGGATACCTCTCTCGGGCAGGTCGCCGGCGTGGACGATCCGTCCGACATGGCCGATTCGAGCGGCGACATCAAGCGTATTGAGGCATGGATGGACCACGGTAACCTGAATCTGACGATGACGGTGTACGGTGTTTTCGCGCCTTCGGTAGAGGATACGCCGGCCGGCATGACCAATCGATACTACTACCATTGGCTCCTCGATACGGATAACAATCCGGACACCGGTTATCACAACTCCGAGTACGAGGGCAACCCAACGAACTTGGAAACCCCCATTGGCGTTGATCTGATCGTTCAATTCGGATGGCGTGACGGCGCCACCGCCGGCGTGTACGCGTACAGTCTTGATCCATTGACCGGAGACGAGGTGGAACTGTTTGAGGAATACGAATACACGATTGAGGGTGATACGATTCACGCGGTCATCCCGCTGGAAGATTTAGGACTTCAGCAGGGCCAAACCATCGCGGTGTCCGCGTTTCAGGAAGGCGCTTCCAACGGATGGCAGTGTGATTGGATCGAGTCAGTTGAGCTGACGTTGCAGGGTACCTCCGTGTCGGCCTACAATCCAAACCCGGCTGACGGCGCTTTGAATGAAAGTACATCGGCGACTCTTACCTGGTCGGCGGATGAAGCCGCGGTATCACACGACGTCTACTTCGGCGATAATTATGACGACGTGGCCAACGGCACCGGCGATACCTTCCGAGTCAATCAGGGCAGGGACCTTAATTTTTATATTGTCGGCTTTCCCGGATATCCCTATCCGGATGGTCTTGTTCCCGGCACAACTTACTATTGGCGAATCGATGAAGTGAACGAGGCCGACCCGAGAAGCCCGTGGAAGGGGGATGTCTGGAGCTTTACTATTCCGTCCACGACGGCATATAATCCGGATCCTGCCGACGGCGCTGAATTTGTAGATCCGAATGCAACATTGAGCTGGACAGCAGGTTATGGTGCGAAAACGCATACTGTATATTTAGGTGACAGTTATGAAGATGTAAATAACGCTGCCGATGGTACATCACAGGTACCTGCAACCTATGATCCCGGTACACTTGAACGGGAGAAGGTTTATTACTGGCGCGTCGATGAGTTCGATGCCGAAAATACGTATAAAGGTGACATCTGGAGCTTTACGACTCCCGGCGCAGTTGGCAATCCAAATCCGTCTAACGGCGCCGAGGATGTGAAGATGACGACGACTCTTAGCTGGACTCCGGCAGATAGTGCCGCTTCGAGCGATCTGTACTTTGGCGCAGATGCCGATGCCGTGAAGAATGCCACAACGGTTTCACCGGAATACAAGGGCAACAGGGCACCAGGTTCCGAGAATTATGATCCCGGTAAACTTGACTGGAATAGCATGTATTACTGGCGCGTGGACGCGGTCTATACCGACAGTATAATGAAAGGCCTTGTATGGAGCTTTACTGTAGCTGACTTCCTTCTGGTGGACGATTTCGAGAATTATGATATCGGCGAAAACCAGATATGGTATGCCTGGCAGGACGGGCTTGGCTACGGCACTGAGGACACGCCGCCATACTCACCCGGCAACGGTACTGGTTCAGCCGTAGGTGACGAGAATACTCCTTCTTATTGTGAAGAAAGAATAGTACACGGCGGTGGAAAGTCGATGCCGGTTGCTTACGACAACAATAAGCAGGGCTACGCGTTCTATTCGGAAGTAGAAAAGACGTTAACTTCTCCGCGCGACTGGACCGCCGAAGGCGTTGGTGAATTGACGATTTGGTTCAGAGGCATTTTTACTAACGATGCCGATCGTTTGTATGTGTCACTATCTAATCTCACCGGCGATCCGGTAGCTGTATATCATGATGATCCGTCAGCGACACAAATCGGAACTTGGACAGAGTGGGTGATTCCTCTGCAGAATTTTGCCGATCAGGGCATTGATCTGACTGATGTTAACACAATGGCAATCGGCGTCGGCACGCAGGGCAATATAACAACTCCCGGCGGAGCCGGTAAGATTTATATCGATGACATTCGGCTGTATCGATCAGAAATTGATGCCGTCGAGTAAAGAATATTGCGGCGTTTAATCCGGTATTTGTATTATTAGGGGCTTGTACTGTTTGCTTCAGTACAAGCCCTTTTCATTTAACTTAAATATTTTTATGAGAAGCAACTTGCATCCAATCTATAACAGGGCAATAATAATCTGAACAGTAATAAATGTAATCGAGGGATATAAAGATGAGAAAACATTTCCTTATACACTTGTGCTTCGTGGTTTCTATTTGTCTGCTAATGGCCTTATCGAGCTGTAAAGATTCGGGCGGGTTATTCAGGGCCAAATATCAGAGAACAGAGCGAGCATCAGCACCTATTACGAGCCAGACAGAGTTGAATGTCGAATCCGACGTCGGCTCGATTACTGTCACAGGTGCTGATGTTACAGATTGTAATATCACTGCTGAGATTACCGTGAAAGCACGGACAAAAGAGACCGCTCAGAAACTTGCCGAAGAAGTAAAGATGGAATTTCAATCTTCCGGTGACACATTAACCATCAAAACATTACGGCCCGATGAATTAAAGAAGAAGTCACTCATTGTTGATTTCATAATCACAGCTCCAAAGCACATGAGGCTGGACTGCTCGACCGGCGTAGGATCTGTCACAGTATCAGATATCGAGGGCCGAATAGAGGCATCTGTAAATGTTGGCTCTATTGCCTGCAAAATGGTTGTCGGCGAGCTTGTTCTTTCGTCCAACGTCGGCTCTGTAACAGTCAAATATACAGACGCCGCCCCGGCCGCCTGCAAAGCGAACATTACAACTAATGTCGGCAGTATAGATTTTAAAGCTCCAGCTCAATTTTCAGCACAAGTTCACGCATCAACAAATATCGGCTCAGTTAATACTGCCAGGCCGATAACTGTGGTTGGTAAAGTCAGTAAATCTATAAAAGGTACAATAGGATCAGGAGAGGGCAAGGTTCTGTTGAAGACGAATGTGGGATCAGTAGCAATAAAATAGCCGGTTCTAATGCAAATCTTAGAGTCACCGTGATTTTATCGTGACATCCGGTTTGCGCAGATAATTGGGGGTGAGTGTCAAGGCATCGGCAAATTGTTCTTTTAAGGCTATGTGGTGACCGAGCATGAGAACTTTGGCTGCTCGCGGGCTCCAAAGCTTCTCGTCAAAGAAGTGAACGTTGTCAGCCTGAAATCTATCTTTATAATACAGCAGGCCGTCGCCGAGCAGCCAGATTGGTTTAGCATCGCGGGTGAACCTGTCAAGGAACTGCGAAGCAGTCATTAAGCAATCCGGAAGAATTTTTCTCCAAACTGACCGCCCTGCTGCTTTTGGCTCTTTATCTTTGTCTTGCTCATAGACGGCGATAAAAAACTGACCTCGCTTGGCGTCGAGTATAGCAGCAATTCTTTCGTCGCTTATTGCCGGCGGTTTTTGATTAGATGCTATCAAAGAATTATCAGGAATGAGATTGACAACATTGGCGGTAACCACATCGAGAGTATCGACGGTTACAATTTTTACAGCATGTGCCAGTTGCATTATTTTCGCTATTGTTGTAGCTATTCTCAGACCGGTAAAACTTCCAGGCCCGCCAGATATATAAATGTGTTGTATTTGGCTGGTCTGAAAATTGAATTGGCTAAGTAAAGCGCGAATAGCAGGAAAAATCTCGGCACTGTGCCTTAAAGGTGCAGAAAAAACTGTTTCTCCAAGCGTTTTTCCATTGAGAGCTATCGCGACAGAGCCTATTCTGCTGGATGTTTCGACTGCAAGTATAAGAGGTTTTTCTTTCATATCATATGCATTTCGATGATTTTGTATCGTATTTTCGTTTTGAAATCCCCGCTATCAACTTAAAAAATGCGTTTTTCAGATTACTTTTTTCCCTTCAGTTTTTACTGATTTTTCTATTGAGCACACTGTAATTGTATTATAATTCAGATATTATTGGCCATATGGGCATAAATCAAATTTTTCTCTTGCAAAAAAAATTGATTTCTTATAAACTTGAGTTATTATAAGTCCGGCCTGATATTGAAGCTGGAGAGTATTGTAACAGTAAATTGTAAAGAATTTCACTAATGAGGGTGTTTTTTTTGGCAGGAGGTTTATTTTGAGCAAGCCAAGTTTCTTGACCCAATCATTCGGCAGGAAGTCCCTGTCCATTGTAGTGGTATCCATTTTACTACTAATAACAACAGTATTTAATGTGGCTCAATCTCAGGAGAATGAAGCGACCGACCGGAAGGAAGCATTCCGGCGAATCGTCCAGAGCTATGTTAAGGCTGGCAAGGGAGAATATGACAAAGGTTACTATGCCCAAGCGCTAAAAACCTTTGTTATGGCCCAGGGATACCAGGAATATTTAACCGCAACAGGGCGCCAGCAGCTGTATGCGCATATTGAAAAGACAAAGGCGGCCGTAGCCCAAAGGAAACTTGCTCTGGAGAAATTTCAGGCGGCTGATCAATTGATTAGGGATAACCAGCTAATCAAGGCCAAGGCAGATCTTGAGAGCCTGAAGAAGAATGAGTATTTAACAAAAGACGAGCAGGTGCAGATCACAGCGGTGCTTGAACAAATAGAACTTCAGGCAGAAAGGGATAAATCATCTGTCCGGATAATGGCGGACAAACCGGAGACAGCCAAAGAAGAAGTTGTGAAAACAGACGCGCAGCAGAAAGAGCAGAACCAGAAAATCGCCGACCTTTATCGCAGCAGCATGAAATTCTATCGTGCCGGTCAGTTCGAAAAGGCCCGTGGCGGTTTCGTCAAAGTAGCGGCCAGCGGTTTAATCCCTCCACGAATGAAGAAAACTATAGAAGGTTATCTGGCTGAAATAGATAAACGCATGCCTCTAAAGACTGAAATTGAAACGGCTCAAGAAAAGAAAACAGAGATAGTAGCGGTGAATGAACCAAGGAGTTTCAACTTTGAAGCTGCGGAGTCGGAAGTAAATGAGCCGGTCAGTACCGATCGGAATGGAATCCGACCAAGGATTTCCGCTCCCGAAAGATTAATGGTTTCTACACCTGGTGCCGCTCCGACGGCAACAGGTGAAGGCACCTATATCGAGCAGATTACCAAAAAAAGGAATATCATCCGCACCTATACTGCAACAGTTGTTAACAATGCTGCAACGAAAGCATATAATCTCATAAACCAGGGGCAGTTCGATAAGGCCAAAGGAGAAGTCGAGTCTGCGGTATTTACTGTGAACGAAAACCAGATTCACCTCGGAGATGCGCTTTTCAAACAATACAGCGGCAAGCTGAAAGCGCTTGCAGACGAAATTGCAGAAAAGCAGAGCGAAAAAGCCCAGCAAGACGAACAGGATAAGCGCAAAGCGGCAATCGAAGCACAAAATAAATTCAGGCAGCAAATGGAGATTGACAGACAGAAAAGAATCTCCGATCTGATGGAAAACACGTTAGCTTATCAGAAGCAGCAGCAGTACGAAGCGGCCCTTGGTCAATTGAAAAGCCTGCTTGCATTGGACCCGCAGAATAACGAAGCATTAATACTAAAAGACACTCTGGAAGACATAATTTTCATCCGGAAACAACTGGAAGTTGAGAAAGAGGCAGATAAGCAAAGGGCGGAAATTCTGGTTAAAACAGATGAGTCCGGAATTCCGTATGCTGATGAACTTACCTATCCTAAAAACTGGCGTGAGATTATTCAGAAACCGACTCGCCAGCCTGACAAGCCAATTGGGCTGGATCCTGCAGATGCGGCTGTTTATGAAAAACTTGAGCAGGTCATCGACCTGTCCAACTTAACATCTACAACGGCTTTTGCCGATGTGATTGAGCAATTAGAAACATCTGTAGATCCTCCTTTACAGATACAACCTAACTGGAAGGATCTACTCGAAAACGCAGAGGTTGAACAGACCACTTCGGCGGGGATGGATCCATTGACGGGTGTCAAGCTCCGCAAGGCCCTGGAGGTTTTATTGGCAGGTGTTTCAAGCGAATTTGCGGTGATCGACTATGTAGTGGATGAGGGTGTGATTCAGATAGCAACAGTTGAAACGCTGCCGCAGAAGATGGTGACTCGTGTTTATGACATTACAGACCTGGTCGGCCAGCCTGCCCAATACGGTGGCTTGCAGGGCTTGATGATGGGTATGTCGTTAGGTACCATGGTTACCAGTATGAGCAGCAACATTGGCTACTCCATAAGCTCCGGCGGCCTTCCTGGTAGCACCGGCACCGGCACGGGAGGCGTTGGCGGCACAACTGGTGGCATCGGCGGCGGCTACGGCGGCGGTATGGGCGGTATGCGCGGCATGGGCGGCATGGGCGGCGGTATGTATGGCGGCGGTGGTGGTATGTACGGCGGCATGGGCGGCACCATGCAATCACAAAGTTTGATTCAGCTTATTCAGGAGAGTATTGATCCGGAAAGCTGGTTTGATCTGAGCGATTTAGGAGAAGGCACAATAACACCTTATCCTACTCAATCACCGAAAAAGCTTGCTGTTTACAATACACATGAAGTCCATAGAGAAGTCGAAGATTTACTAACTGCGCTGCGCAGATCACTGGGACATCAGGTTTCCATCGAAGCAAGATTCCTTGTCGTTAATGAGAACTTCCTCGAAGATATTGGTTTAGATGTAGATTTTATGAATAACCTCGGGGGCAAATGGGGCCAGTTATCTTTTGAGCAAGATTCTGCCGTTATAACTGAGTCGGCGGCCACTCAAGTTCCTCTGACTTTTGGTGGTCTCGGTGAGTTATCGGCTGGAGCTATAGCAGGGGGATATGGCTCAATATTAGATGACTTGCAGGTTGCTTTTCTCCTGCGTGCGACCCAGGCTCACAGAGATGCAAAGTCATTGACCGCTCCTGTTGCTACTGTTCTGAGTGGTGAGTCTGCCACTTTTAACATAAACAGAACATTGACATTTGCGCTGCCCCCTATTCAGACTTCGGGAGTCATTACAACGGGTGCAGTGACCGGAACACAACAGGCGGGCGGGGGTAATGTCCCGCAGTATGTTACAGTACCTATTGGGAGTATTTTGTCTATTACGCCTACTATCACTCATGATAAGAAGAACGTTTTACTCAACATTATCACGATTCAGAATGAATACTTAGGGCTTAATAGAAGTGAGGTTACGGCGCCTATTGTTGGTCAGGCAGCCGGGCAGCAAACTATTCAAACATGGCAGATCGACCTTCCTGAGACTGAAAGATCTTCGCTCCTGACACGGGTTAGTGTTCCTGACAGCGGGACTTTATTATTAGGTGGTCAGAGAATTTCTGCCGAGGTTGAGCAGGAGGCAGGTGTCCCGGTTTTGAGCAAGATACCTCTGGTTGGAAGACTGTTCAGCAATCGTAGCAAGGTTAGAGACCATAAGATATTATTAATACTGGTAAAACCAACAATCATGCTACAAAAGGAACGCGAAGCTGAGGCAATTGCTGCAATGGAAGGTGAAATATAGACTTCGGATTGTTGGAGGGGTTTCTTAATAATAGCTCCCATATTCTTGTGAAACGTAATTGTGACGTCTTAGCATGTTTGAATGTCTAAGGCGATTAAATGTTTCAGAAATAACAACTTATTATAGAACAGACATACGGTATGAAACGACAATTTCTGATTAGCTTATTCGTTTTGTTTTTTTTATCTGGTTTTGCAGCGGCAATGGATCTTCAATGGTCCGGAGTTCCCAATCCACAACACGATGCCTCGACACCTTATAAACAAGACGAATTGATCGTGCGCTTTGCCGATCCGGAAGCAGGCACTCAGCTTTCGGAAGGGCCGGTGCTAATGGGTCCATTAACACGTCGTGCTATAAGAAGCAGGCTCTCTGATTTTATAGTTGCCGGTGCTGAGGTGGACACGGAATATGACGCCCTTGCGCCAGGTCTGGCCGTTGTAAAACTGCCGGCCGGCACGAACGTTCTGGATGCCGGGATCAAATTCCTCGAGTCGGCCAATGTTATTTATGCCGAGCCTAACTATAAATACAAGATGTTTGCTGTTCCCGGCGATCCCTTTTTCTCTGATTTGTGGGGATTGGACAACACCGGGCAAACAGGCGGCACGGAAGATGCTGACATGGATGCGCCTGAGGCATGGGACATCACAACCGGCAGCTCGGATATTGTCGTAGCCGTTATCGACACAGGTATCGACTATAGGCACCCCGACCTGGCTGCTAATATGTGGAAGAATCCCGCAGAGGATGGCGGTAAGCCCGGAGAAGACGATGAAGGCGTTGAGATTAACGGTAAAACGTATATAGATGATATTTATGGTTATGATTTTGCTGGTGCAAGTCAGGGAGCTGATCATGATCCTGATCCGATTGATAATTGGTTTCACGGCACTCATGTAGCAGGAATCATTGGAGCAGCAGCTAATAACAACAATGAGGGCATTGCAGGTGTTTGCTGGGATGTGAAGCTGATGGCCTTGAAAGTTGTTTCCGACGATAACACCAATGATGCCGAACCCATTGTTGGTGATTTTGAAATGATGCAGGAGGATGTAAGTGAAGTCTTAGGCCCATTTTTAAGAGATACAATTGAAGCGATCGATTATGCTATTTACAATGGTGCAAAGATCATTAACGCTTCTTGGGGTAGTACATCCTATTCACAATCTCTTTATGACGCCATCAAAAGAGCCGGTGATGCAGGCGTGCTTTTTGTTGCAGCGGCAGGTAATAATGGCAGTGATAATGATGAAACTCCTGTTTATCCGGCAAGCTATGATCTTGATAACATCATTTCTGTAATGTCAACAGATCCGAATGACATGATGGCGGATTTCTCCAATTATGGAGCTACAACGGTTGACATAGCTGCACCCGGCACGGACATTTTGAGCACCACGCCAACATATTTTACCGGTTTAAAAATGGCTGTCGGCAAAATCGTTGATGGACAACCTCGGCCGTTAGAAGAAAAATATGACATACAAAGTGGAACATCGCAGTCCACCGCTTACGTCTCAGGTGCCTGTGCTCTTATTTGGTCGCATTACCCGTATTTATCCTCGGATGTTATCAAAGGGCTTATTATGAAGACGGTCGATCCGGTGCTGACCTTGCCCATGCGATGTGTATCCGGCGGACGCGTTAATCTTTACAACGCTTTAACGTTATTACCCCCTGGAAAACCGGGTAAAGTTATTATCAACAGAGAGGACGATCCTAATCTGTATACATCGATACAGGATGCGATTAAAGCCGCCAAAGACGGTGACGAACTAATCGCCGAAGCCAACAGCCTCTTCTTTGGAAGCATCGACTTTGCTGGTAAGGCCATAACACTTCGAAGCGGCGATATCAACGAACCATCCAATTCGAATATCAGTCCTGAAAATACTTTCATTTTAGGCATCGCGAGTTACGATTCTACAGTAATATTCGCGAGTGGTGAAAAGTCCGATTCTGTTTTAAAAGGTTTCACCATCAGCCGGGGCTATGCCAGGTACGGCGGCGGCATCCAGTGTTACAAATCATCGCCGACGATTGAAGACTGCATTATAAACGATAATATCGCTATATTATATGGCGCCGGCATCGATTGTGAGGATTCTAATCCGACAATTAAAAATTGTACTATCAGCAACAATTTCTCAGAAAATGTGGGCGGCGGTATATCATGCTATAATTCCGATCCAAATATTATCAATTGTTTGATTACGAATAATTCAGCAGTATATAAAGGCGGTGGAATTAATCTTGATCTGTCATCGCCGATCATCACAAACTGCACAATTCTCGTTGACGATCCGAATGCTCCAAAAGACGGCGGCATCTTTGCCTATCAGAGTTCTTCTCCGGTAATCACAAACTGCATCCTTTGGGGTAACGGTGACGACCTGTACAACGCCGATAACCTGTACAACTTTCAGGCAACTTACTCCTGCATCGAGGACGACGATTCGGGAAAAGGCAACATTCACATTGAGCCTACGTTTGTTACAGGCCCTCTTGGAAATTATTATTTAAGTCAGAAAGCAGCCGGACAGCTAAATGACAGCGCCGGTATTGATGCCGGTGATCCTGAAACTGATGCCGGCCTTCAATTGAATACATATACTACGAGAACAGATAGTCAAACCGATGCAGGTATAGTGGATATGGGTTTCCATTACCCGTCCGTGCCGGCAGAGACTTTTCCGCTAAATATCACTGTAAAGGGCAACGGCTCTGTTAAACTAATAAGCGACGATTCCACTATCACTGTCGAAACTACTGGTCCGGATGGTGTCAAATATTCATATCGTAAATATGAAGTTATACAAATTATAGCCGAACCCAACGATACTGATCCTGAAGTTAAATACCGAGTTGAGGCCTGGACCGGGACAGACAATGATTCACCGGAAGATCCCAATAAAACAGTCGTCACAATTCTTGGTGAATCCGATGTCACGATCGAATTCGAGGAGATTCCCAAGTATCTATTAAGCACAGAAGTAATCGGCAGTAACGGCACAATTTCACCCTACCACAGAAGGGGCGAATATTATCGTGAAGGTACGGTCGTTGAATTAATAGCAAAACCCGATAGGACCTACGGTATCGATAAATGGACGGGAACTGACGATGATACCTTATGGTTAACTCAAAATACAGTGACGATGGATTCCGATAAGGATGTTAAAGTTTATTTCAGGCAGCCGAAGAGTTTGCTTGTGCCGGATCAATATCCCAAAATTCATCATGCTATCAATGCTGCTTACGACCACGGCGACAAGATAATCGTATCAGCAGGCACGTACACCTACTCACCCTCAGTCGAAGACACAGATATACCGACGGGTGGTTTTGATTTCCAGGGCAAGGCTATTACTCTCGCCAGCGAACACCCGGATGACCCGGCTTCTGTGGCATCGACAATAATCGATTGTGGCGGCGCCACGCGCGCTTTCATATTCCAAAACGGGGAGGGGCAAGATTCTGTTATTGACGGCTTTACAATTGTTAATGGCATGGCTACGGAACCAGCTTTAGGTGGAACGATAGCCTGCTTCAATGGAAGTAGCCCCACACTTTCTAATCTCGTTATCCTTAACAGTAGTGCTACAGGGGCTGACGGTGCTGATGGGGCTCCACCACCACCACCATTCCCAGCACCTGACCCTGCGCCGGATGCACTGGATGTGCTGGAACCATTGGATGTGGTTGTTATTGATGCTAACGATGGTCACTCATTCGATCCAAATCTCGTTGATACCTGGGATCCAAATGATCCGTGGGACGGCGACCCTACGTCATGGGATCCGAATAATCCGAATACACCTGACGTTAACTCGCCAATACACGGCATGCCCGGACAGGATGGAGCGGATGGACAAAACGGTGCACCTGGAGCAGATGGTATGGATGGTGCAGACGGAGTACCTGGAGGTAATGGTGGCTTAGCCCATGGTGGCGCGATGTATTTTGATGCCAATAGCGCTCCGATAATTCTGAATTGTACCATCGTACTTGGTAGTGCAATCGGTGGATCCGGTGGTGTCGGAGGTAACGGCCAGGACGGCCAGGACGGTCAGGACGGCCAGGATGGTCAGCCGGGCCAGGATGGACAACCAGGGCAGGAGGGTTATAATGGAGGAGAGACTGGTGCCGGCGGAAACGGTGGTGACGG
>Ga0180438_10000220_pt1 | contig 117846 bp, 105 predicted proteins | sample SS_ome_12_FD_132455 | JGI IMG/M metagenome (GOLD analysis project Ga0180438, IMG submission 132455) | Hypersaline lake sediment archaeal communities from the Salton Sea, California, USA - SS_3_D_2 metaG | ecosystem: Environmental > Aquatic > Non-marine Saline and Alkaline > Hypersaline >... | reverse complement strand
TTTCAGTCGGTTGTACGCGATTCCCATGATCCCGGTTGACCGCATTGATCCACAGTCCACCGGGATCTTATCCGCCTCTCTGTGGTTTAAAGCGTTTAGTACTCTCTCGCGTGATGTCATCCTGACCCCCGCTGGTGATGAAAATTTGGATATATTCCACATTTAAGAGAATACAAAGAAGCTCACTCCCCCGAAATTGAAAGAACCATGCCCGAGATAAAAAACCTCCGCAACAGTACAAAAAGGAGTATCGTGGGAATGGAGGTGACGATCACTCCGGTCATTATCAGTGGGATGGTCCCCCCTGCATAGCCTGACATGGATGCGAGCGCTACCATGATCGGCCGCACTTCCTGGGAACGGGTGAGCACCATTCCAAATAGAAGATCGTTCCAAATCCATGTCCACTGGAATAGCGCCACCACCGCAGTTGGCGCCACAGATTGAGGAAGAAATATGTACAAAAAAGTTTTCAGGGGACCGCACCCGTCGATTTTGGCGGCATCCTCGATCTCCTTGGGAATGGTTGTGTAGAACCCGCGGTATACGAAGAGGCTGAAAGGAATGCATATGGCAGCATATATGAGGATCATCCCGATCCTGGTGTCGTAGAGTGCGATGGAGTTGAACAGCTTGTACACCGGGATGAGGTACATCTGAAAGGGAAACAATGTTCCGCTGTATATTATCAGAAAGAGCGGAAAATTGAACCTCGGCCTCAGCCTGATTATGCTGAATCCCGCCATGGATGCTGTCAGAATGGCTATTCCCGTGCCCACAGTCGCGTAGAGGAATGAGTTCAGGAAATGATTGTGCAGCTTATACTGTTCCATGACGTTTTTAAAATTTTGTGCAAAAGAAACCTTCGTCGGGAGCTGATAGAACTCCTGGTTGAGGTAGTCCTGCGAGCTCTTGAAGGATACCAGGAAGGTGGTCGCTATTGGCAGCAGCCACCCGAACGCCAGGGCGATGATAACCAGGTACAGCGGGATTTTCAGCGGTCTGAACTTCATAAAAAACTCCCCTCAGTAATATAAGAGATCCTTTCTGGTCATTCTCTTGATGTAGAGTGCCGATACTGCGATGACGATGCACGAGAGCAGGACCGATATGGCCGCTCCGTACCCCATTCTGAACAGGGTGAAGGTCTCTCTGAACATGGTGACTGCCAGGGTTTCTGAGGATCTGTAGGGACCTCCCCTCGTCATCACATAGATGATGTCGAATGCCTTGAAAGAGTTCACCATTGCCATGGTTATGACTACCGTAGTGATGGGGCGAAGCATGGGAAGTGTGACATGAATAAAGGTTTGCCATTTGTTCGCCCCGTCGATCACAGCCGCCTCAATGGGATCCTGAGGGATGGTGGCGAGTCCCATCAAAAAGAGTACCATGTTTACTCCCAGCTGCTGCCAGGTCCAGGCAATGAGCAGGGAGAAGGTGTTGAGGGGCACCTGGGTGAGCCAGGATACCTTTGTCCCTATTCCCAACAGATGGAAAAGATTGTTCAGCACACCCAGATCCCTGCTGAACATGTAGGTCCAGATAATTCCAGTTGCAACAAAAGAAATCGACAGAGGGATGAAGAAGATCGATTTGAAGAATCTTTCCAGCACAAGCCCCCGCACGAAAATGGCAATGAGCAGTCCTCCCATGACCGGGAATACCAATGTGAATATTACCCATATCAGGGTATTTCTGAAGGAAATGAGAAAATTTTCGTCGGAGAAGAATGCGGTGTAGTTTTTCACGCCAGTGAAAACCGGTTTTGATATTCCGTCCCAGTTGAAGAAGCTGTAGTAGATGTTCTGGAACATGGGTATAAGAAGGAGCACAAACACAAGAAGGAATGCCGGAAGTATAAACAGGTAGCTCGAAAGCTGGCTATTGTTCTTCATGGTGTGCTCTCATTTCGATTGATTTCATGCGTTCGTCTCAGAGGAACCACCGATCCTCCGGATATCCTATTTCCTTATTACAACGATGACAGGGACCTTGTGCAACGCGCATATGCGGGTCCCTGTCATTTTCGATCTTACTGTTTTGACCAGTAGTCGTTTGCGATCTTATCCAGATCTCCAAGCACCTTGTCCAGCGAACGCGGGTTGAGTATGAACTCTGCAAACTTGTCCACCGCAGCCTCGCAGATAGGTGTGGGTGTCGCTTCCCAGTACCGGTTCATGATCTGATACTTTTCGTTCACAATGGTGTTCATGAGATTCACTTTGACCGGCGGCAGGTAATCGGCCCTTGATTTCTGGTTTGCGGGGAATGAGGTGATCATCTCAGCGAGAAATGCATTGCCCTCAGCACCCATGAGCCAGTCCACCACCACCTTGGCCTCCTCCAGGTGAGGTGCATTTTCACTTGCAAGGATGGGCATGGCTTCAAGTATCACCACCTTACCCGCATTGGGGTTGTGAGAAGGGAGTATGAAGGCGCCGATCTTTTCCTCCGGGACTCCGTTTGCAGTCAGGACTGCAGTATAGTACCAGGTTCCGCACACCACCATTGCCAGCTCGTCCTGATTGAACAGGCGCGGTGAGTCGGCAAACAGATCTGTGGAAGGATCGGTGAAGTACCCCCTGCCGATGAGGTCTGCCCAGAGTCCGAAGGCTTTTTTCACCCTCGGATCGGTGTAGTTTGCTTTTCCTTCACAGAGGTCCACGTAGAGCTCAGGCGACTCTCCGATAATAAACTCTTCGAACATGATGAAAGTGGGCCAGCGCGCCTGCACGGTCAAAAAAAGTGGAGTAACGTTGTTTGCCTTCAGGGTATCGCATACCCTTATAAACTCATTCCATGTTGTGGGTACCTTGAGGTTCAGTCTTGCGAACACGTCCTTGTTGTACCACACGGGCCAGTACTCCACTCCATAAACGAATCCGTAATTTTTCCCGCCAAAGGTGAAGGCATCCCTGAGCCCTTTCGAGTATTCCGCGCTGTGCTTGTCCCAGACATCCGTGAGGTCAGCGACCAGCCCCTGGTCTATCAATCCCTTCATTCTGTAGGTCGACCACCAGGTGAAGAGATCCGGGGCCTTGTCGGTGGGGAGGGCTGCTCTTACCGCCGCGATGAACACATCGGTTGTGGGATACGGAGTGGGGGTGACCCCGATGTTGTAGAGCTCTCCGGTCTTCCTTCCCACAGCCTCGAAGTAGGGCTGGAAGTTGGGATTCCCTCCTTTATCATGCATGAGCACGAGATCAACTGCTTCCTTCTTTTCAGGTGAAACTTCTTTCCTCTCACCACTTGCAAGTGCAAGCGATGCAAGTAAAAAGACACACACGAGAGATACGATGAAAAGTGTGGCATTCTTTCTTCTCATACCATTGCCTCCTTAAAAAATTGAGATTCCTTCAAGATGTGTATCCATCTCTGCTGGGTGCTTTCAGAACCGAAAAATAAAAGTTGTCACCTCCTTTCCATGTGGGAGTGATTCTGGACCGAATATTACACATTGAGGGGTTCATGCAATATCCTCATGCATGACCCCCTCTTCACAAGCTGCTGCTTTACTTTCACAACGATTATATCAGCCGGTCTGTGCTGAAGCCTGTTGATCATCATCTCCCCTGCGAGCTTGCCCAGCATGTCGGTATCGATTCTCATGGTCGTTATCCTCGGGATATAGGGCTGGTTGTAATCCAGTGTATCCCCAGGGGCAATAATGGAGACATCATCGGGAACTTTGAATCCCAGTGTCCCCAGAGCAACGGTTGTTCGAGCTGCGAGGTAATCGTCGTGGGCGAAGAGAGCCGAGGTTCGTTTGCTCCCTTTCATGAGTCTTTCCAACCTGGAAACGAGCTCACCCATGTCGTAGAGGTCGATCGTGATCCTGTCGTGTTGGGAAAAATTGATACCGTGCTCGTCGATTGCCTTTTTGAATCCGATGAACCTGTCGGCAAGTACTGAGGGGAGATCGGGACGGTGGTACTCGATGTAGGCGATGTTCCTGTGCCCCAGTCTCACTAGATGCAGTGCCCCCTCATAGGCTCCTTGAAAATCATCAACACAGACAGAGAAAAACCTGTCCTGAAAATTGCTGTTATTTATGACTATTACCGGGACATTGTGGTCTTCCAGCTGGGTAAAGAGCTCAGGATTTCCGTAGTGGATTGAAAAGATGGCACCTGCCCCTGAAGAGGCGATCTTCTTCATCACGCTGTCTGTCTTCAGCTTCAGATTTACCGGGATGAGCACCGGATAATACCCTTCCCTGGTAATTACGGATTCAAGCTGGATAATCATGGATCGGATAAAATTCCATTCAAATGCCTTTTCGTAGTCTTCGTGTACCAGCACTGCAATGTGAAAAGAAGACTGTCTTGCCACGAAACTCGCGTACAGATTTTTCTTGTAACCAAGTTCTTTCGCGGCTTCGTAGACCTGTGTGCGAATTTTTAGAGAAAACTTTCCCTTTCCGTTCAGCACGCGGGAAGCAGTGGCAAGCGACACTCCCGCCTCCCGGGCGACATCTTTGAGTGTGGAGCTCATGGGTATCGGTAAGTAAATAATTGTGAAAACGGTTTTCTATTATTTTACATTTTTTCACTTCCTCGTCAAGCGTTTTTCCCTAACCATACTGAAGCGGGTAGCGTTCACCATAGCGTACAATCGAAGCGCTGTACCCTTCTTCAGTCAATACTCTTTTCAGGTTTTGCTGAGCCTCGGGCTCTCCATGCACAAGGAAGATTTCCTTCAGTCGCTTCCTGTCAAGCCTGCCGACATAGCTGAGAATATCATTGTAGTCTGCGTGCGCGCTGAAGGTGTTAAGAACCTCGACGCGGGAGCGAAGCGGATACATATCGCCGAAGATCCGCACCTCGGGCTCCCTTTCGAGTATTCTTCTCCCCAGCGTGTTCTGTGCCATGAATCCCACAATGAGAACGGTGTTTCGTGATTCCTCGATGCTGTTCTTGAGGTGGTGGAGAATTCTCCCGGACTCGCACATACCTGACGCGGATATTATCACCGCAGGACCTTTCAGGCTGTTCAGCCGTTTGCTGTCCTCGGTGGCGGTTACATAGGTGAGGTCGCTCCACCCGAAGGGATTTTTGTGATGGTCAATGAAGGCCTGGCGGATCTCCTCGTCATAACATTCCTGGTGCACCCGGAATATGGAGGTAGCATTGGTTGCCATGGGACTATCCACGTATACCGGGATCTTCGGAATGCGGCCCTGATCGGAAAGCAGATGCAGTATGTACACGATTTCCTGGGTGCGCTCAACAGCAAAGGCTGGGATGATGATCTTGCCCATCTGCGCAGCGGTTTGACTCACAATCTGCGCGAGCTTTTCTGTGGCGGACTCGATCGGATCGTGGAGACGGTTCCCGTAGGTGCTCTCCATGACCAGGTAGTCCACTTGAGGAATCGGCTCTGGATCGCGAAGGATGGGGAGGTTCTTTCGACCAAGATCGCCGCTGAAGGCGATCTTGAGGGTGTGTCTGTTGTTTTCCAGCTCGATCAGCGTCACTGCAGAGCCGAGAATATGGCCTGCGTCATAGAACTCGGCCTTTACACCTTCACCGATGAGAAAGCGCCTGTGGTAGGAAACGGTCACGACCTGTTCCAGGATGTCGATGACGTCCCGCTCTGTGTAGAGCGGCTCCTTGTGGAACGGCTCTCCCCGACGCTCGGTTTTCTTCCGGAGATATTGCAGGTCCTTTGCCTGGATATGAGCGGAGTCCATCAGTATGAGACTGGTGAGGTCACGGCTTGCAGGTGTCGTGTAAATGTTCCCAATGAAGCCCTTCGGTTTCAGTAACGGGAGGAGCCCGCTGTGATCATAATGGGCGTGGGTGAGGATGAGAGCGTCCACCTTCGATGCATCGAAGCTCCAGCTTCTGTTCTTTTCCTCCGCCTCTTTCCGTCGGCCCTGGAAGGCCCCGCAGTCGACCATGAAGAGCTGGTTGTCAGCCCTGAGAAAATGCTTTGACCCGGTGACCTCCTCTGCGCCTCCCCAGGAGAAAATCTCAAAAGACACATGCCCCTCCGTGTGATTTTTATCAGATGTGAAAGAAAGGGGAGCCTATCGCTCCCCCGTGTGCACTGTACGGTCCTCTGATAATAGCAACGAAACACCGTTTCGACCAGTGTTGTTTTTTCAGAGCTGTGTGTCAGTCAAACCAGTTGCAAATGTGAAGTTTTGGAGATATTTTAATTCTGATTTCTCAACGCCAGAGAGGAGAAGCTTCCATGGAACTGGATCTCTTCAGAGAATACGGGCACCGGTTTGTCGACTGGATTGCCGATTACTATCAGAATATCGAGTCCTATCCTGTCCTTTCGCAGGTTGGTCCCGGGGACATACGACGGCAGCTCCCCCTTTCGCCTCCGGATGAAGGGGAGGACATGGAGCGCATATTTGATGATTTCAAGAAGATCATACTCCCGGGTGTCACACACTGGCAGCATCCCTCCTTCTTCGCCTACTTCCCGGCAAACAGCAGCGTCCCCTCACTGCTCGGGGAAATGCTCACCGCAGCACTCGGTGCACAGTGTATGGTCTGGCAGACCTCTCCTTCGGGAACCGAGCTCGAAGAGGTGGTGACCGGGTGGCTCAGACAGATGATCGGACTTCCAGAGGGATTCGTGGGAGTGATCCAGGACACTGCCTCCACCGCCACCCTGTGCGCGCTCATCTGTGCGCGTGAGAGGTCCACGGATTTTTCAGTGAATCGGTATGGATTTACAGGCGGAGAGAAGCCCAAACGGCTTGCGGTCTACAGTTCTGAGCACGCGCACTCTTCAATAGAGAAAGGGGCGAAAATTGCCGGTTTTGGCAGGGAGCAGGTGCGTCTCATACCGGTTGACGAAAAACTTCGATTGGTGCCCGAGGAGCTTGAGAAGTCGATCCAGAGAGATCTTGCTTCGGGGATCACCCCCTGTTGTGTCGTGGCTGCGTTGGGGACGACATCTTCCATGGCGGTAGATCCTCTCCGGCCGATAGGTGAGCTGTGCAAAAAGCACGGGCTGTGGTTCCATGTGGATGCGGCAATGGCGGGCAGCGCGGCAGTTTTGCCGGAGTTTCGCTTTATCATGGATGGGGTTGAATACGCGGATTCATTCGTGTTCAATCCACACAAGTGGCTCTTCACAAATTTCGACTGCTCCGCATATTTCTGCAGGGACGCGGGACAGCTGGTGAATACCTTCAGCATCACGCCGGAGTACCTGAAGACCGATGTGGATATGAGGGTCAAGAACCTGCGTGACTGGGGAATCCCGCTCGGACGGCGCTTCCGGGCGCTGAAGCTGTGGTTCGTCCTCCGATTTTTCGGGGTGAAGGGCATTCAGGATAAGCTCCGGGAGCACATCAGGCTCGCTGAGGAGTTTGCAGGGTGGGTACAGCAGGATGAGCGGTTCGAGCTCGTGACACCGGTGTCGATGAACCTCGTGTGTTTCCGCTACAACCCCGGAAAAAAGAAGCTCTCTGAGGGAGAGCTGGAAAGAGTGAACAAGGCGCTTCTGGATGAGCTGAATGCAGGTGGTGGTATGTATCTCACCCACACAAAGCTCGGTGCAAAGTACACCCTCCGGATGTGCATTGGGCAAACCAGCACAGGACGAAAACAGGTGGAAGAAGCGTGGAAAAGGATCAGATCGGCAAAACTGGAAGCCTGAAAAAGGAGGATTCTTTTCACCCAGGCGGTTAAGAACCTCTCTCCTGTTGACTCAGGAATAGAAAAGAGGTAGAGTTATCGAATATAGGCGGGAAAGATCGGGGAGGTGGCGCAGATGCAGAGACGGATGCTCGGAAATACAGGGCTTGAGCTCTCCATTATCGGGCTCGGCGGGTTCCATCTGGTAGAGGTACCGCGGAAAGAGGCATCCTTTCTGCTCAATTCATACCTGGACAGGGGCGGCAACTATATCGAGACCGCGGCCATGTACGGTGACGGCATCTCAGAGAAGAAGATCGGTGAATCAGTGTCCTCACGGAGGGAGGAGTACGTGCTCGCCACAAAGACGACTCAGAGAACCAGGCAGGGGGCGATCGAAAGCCTTGAATGCAGCCTGAGAAACCTCAAAACCGACCATGTGGACATTTTTTTCATGCACGAGCCTCAGACCGTGGAGGAGGCATCAAAGATACTTGCCCCCGGGGGTGCAATGGAAGCGGTGGAGGAGGTACAAAAGGCGGGGAAGGCACGGTTTGTCGGTGTGTCCGGACACGGGAGACCAGCCGGAATACTCTACTCGATTCAGAATCACCACTACGATGTTCTGATGACCGGCTTCAATTACTACGACCGTTTCAACTATCCACAGATCGAGGGTGAGCTTCTGCCTCTCTGCAGGCAAAAGGGAACCGGAGTACTGGGAATGAAGGCGCTTGCCGACGGGTATCTTTTCAACAACACCGAGGCGGCAATCCGCTACACCCTGAGCCTGCCCATCGCCTCTCTCGTGCTCGGAATCAACAACCGTGATTACCTCGAAAAGGATTTTGAAATCGCAGAACGCTTTGTTCCGATGTCCGATGATGAGAGGGAACAGCTCTCCCTCAGGGCTCCCGAGCTCGGGAGCTATGTGTGCAGACTCTGTGAAAAGTGCCTCGACGGAAAAGGGTTCAAACCCTGGGAGATCTTTCTCCTCGAGGGGCTCTACGATCGGCAGATGGACAGCTTTCACGTTCCTGATCCCGCGCTCTATGCCCTGCAGGAGAGACTGAAATTCTGGTTCGATCAGAAAGAGTGGGCCCGCAGGGAGTATAAAAAGCTTGGGCGAAAGGTCGATCCTGAGAGAGACTACAGCAAGCTCAATGCCCTCTGTCCCTTCGGTATTGATATTGACCGGAAGCTCAAGATCGCGCATTCGAAGCTTTCTGAAAAAGAGTTCATATTTTGAGTCACAGGAGGAGCCATGGAGTCATTTTTTAAATCTGGAAGAGTTTTTCTCCTCATCGTTCTGCTGGCCGCGTTTGGACAGCTCGCTGGTTTCAGTCAACTGGCTTTGGCGAGAGATACGGAGCAGAGGAGGGTTTCCCCTTTTGACGGGATACGTGCTTCGGGCAATCTCGAGCTCTTCATGGAGGAGGGAAGCCAGGAATCGCTCAGAATCGAGGTCGAAGGTGTTGAGCTCGAGAGAGTGGTGAGTGAGGTTTCGGAAAACTCGCTGACAGTACGGGCGAAACCCGGTGTCTATCCGGAAAAATATGAGATAAAGGTATACGTGACCTATAAAAAACTCAGGGACATCAGAGCGGCGTCCGCAGCAAGACTCTACGGGCGGTCGGTGCTCACCGGTGACCGCATCAACGTGGAGGTTGCAACGAGCGCTCTTGCCGAGCTTGAGGTGCAACTTGAGAACCTGGTGGTTACCGTGGCAAGTACCGGGGAGCTGACCATTACCGGGAGAACCCGGACCCAGGAAACTACCGTCAACACGGGCGGGAAGCTGAACGCCTTTGACCTGGAGAGTGAAAATGCCTACGTCAGGGTGAACACCGGCGGAGTCGGTCGGGTGAAGGCAACAAAGCTGATAGAAGCAAACGTCGCAACCGGGGGAAGCCTGCGATACAAGGGAAAGCCCGCGAAGCAGAGCATCAAGAAGAGCACCGGGGGTTCGGTCTCAGAGATTCTGGAATAAATCTTCAGGAAGAATCGTAATTCAGGGTTTTTCTATTCTGTCCTAATCCACAGGATAATTTGACTCTGCACCAACATCGAACCGAGAGGAGAGAAAAATGCCTCGATTGACCTACCTGGGCCACTCTTCCTTTTATGTAGAGGGGAAAAAGGGGAGGATCGTCATCGACCCCTTTCTTTCCGGAAACCCTCTCGCACAGACATCACCGGAGGTGCTCAAGGTCGACTATGTCCTGCTCACGCACGGTCATGGGGATCACCTGGGGGATGGCGTTGAGATTGCGGTTTCAAACAGGGCGAAAATCGTTGCCCCCTTCGAGCTCGCGCAGTACTGCGAAAAGCAGGGGGCAGAGGTGCACCCTATGCACATTGGCGGTGCACATGAGTTTCCCTTCGGGAGGGTGAAGCTTACCATCGCGCACCACGGTTCCATGGCACCGGACGGAACCTACACGGGAAATCCCTGCGGGTTTCTGCTCACCATGGAAGGAAAAACTCTTTACCATCCGGGCGATACCGGGCTGTTCCTCGATATGAAGCTGATCGGTGAGATGAACAAAATCGATGTTGCGGTTTTGCCGATCGGCGACAACTTCACCATGGGAATCCAGGATGCGGTGAAAGCCGCCGAATTTCTCGAGGCAGGGCTTGTCATCCCCATGCATTACAGGACTTTCGACGTCATTGATGTGTCACCCGAAGATTTTGTGGCTGAGGTTCAGAAAAGGGGAATGAGGGCCAGGCTGCTTCCGGTGGGTGAGAGTCTTGCGTATTGATTCTGGTTTTATCCGGGAAAGAGCGCGCATCAGTAGAGTTCTTCCAGAACATAGAACAGGTTTTTATCGGTACCGAAGATGAGCCATTTGCCGGAAATTACCGGTGCGCTCAGTATTGCCCCCTCCAGCTCGAGTTCCCACAGCTTCTTCCCGTTTCTCGCTGAAAGGCACAAAAGGCGCGGCTTTTCACCGCCCGGGAGCTGTTCGTCTCCGCGAAGACCCAGGTAGAGGCGTTTGCCCGCCACGCTCGGTGCGCAGCTTGACGGATGATCGAACACGTGTCTCCAGACGAGCGTTCCCCTTTTCGCATTGAAGGCGCGTAGTACTGAATCGCCGCTTGAGAAAATCACAAGGTTTTTCCAGAGGGCCGGTGCCATGTAATCAAGCAGCCGGATGTTTCTCCTGAAGAGCTCCTCAGGGTCTTGGAAAACACGCTTTCCGAAATAGGATTCGTCCCTGTACCTCCATACCAGCTCTCCAGTTTCACGGTCATACGCATGATATCCGAGATTCCACGAGTCAGCAAAGATGCTGCAGGTACCGAGAAAGAGGAGCCTTGAGCTCAGGGCAGGAAAGGAGTACCAGGTGGCACCTATGGAAGCGGTGTTCAGGAGCCAGAGGTAACTCTTCGTGTGGAAGTCGTATGCACCCAGGCTGTAGGGCTGCTGAAGTGGCCCGGGAGCGAAGTACATCACATTGTTGGAGAACTGAAATGTATCGTAGTGCCAGACCGGGTTGGGAATCCTGTGCTTGAGCTCACCATCGGGGGTGAGAAAGTAGGTTGAACCTGCGTCAGAGGTGAAAACCACTGAATCCTGGTAGCGTACGATGTTCGACTGCACGGTGCTTTCGGTTTGATAGGACCAGACCTCCCTGCCATCTCTGAGAGAGACGGCATACACCCTGCCGTCATTCGAGCCGAAGTAGACCCTGTCTTCATCTGCGAAGGGAACCGAGTTTATGATCCCCTTCGACTTGAAAACCCAGCGCATGTACCCGCTTTTAATGTCCAGAGCGTAGAAATTGCCGTCTGCGGAACCGAAATAGATTGTCCCCCCTTTCACGATCGGAGGATTGAACACCGCAGATTCGCTTTCTCCGAGCCCGAGACTGAGTTTCCACTTTATTCCGAGCGGGAGTGTGAGTGAGTTCGAGGTTGCTCCCCGCCCCTCCTTTCCCCGAAACATGATCCAGTCCGACCTGTGCCTGCAGCCTGCAGAAGAGAGCAGGGAGATCGCAAAAATCAGTATAAGCCAGGATCTTGTTTTCATAGGTAGTACAGACCCCGTAGACTGAGCATTCTTCCCAGCGTGCCTATTATACCCGGTTTTCTGCACTGCCTGACGAGCCCCTGGTACTGGGAGAACAGATCGCCCCACAGCTTCTCCCTCTCTCCGGGAGAATAGAATCCACGGAAACGGATCATCGTGTACACGGCGGCAAAGCTCCGCAGCTCGGGGTATCTTTTCGAATATTCAAGTGCGGTCTGCGAGTGAGGCTTTTTCTCGTAGCCGCACGTGTTCAGCTTGATGAGAAGGAGCGTGTAGAGGGCTCTCAGCGACCGCTGGCTTTTTCCCCTCGAAAGGAGCCTGAGATGTAGAATCCGTGCCCAGCGAAACAGATAGAGTGCAATCGTGGCGATAACCACGAGGAAGAGAAAAAGGCGTACGAATAAGAGCCACGGGAAGGTGAAGGTCGCTGGACCTTCCTCGATTTCTATGATCGGAATCACCACGTCCATGGAGTTGGGCCCACCGCCGAGCGGAGGGATTGCGAAACTCGTTGGATCGAAATCCACCCATCCATAGTTGGGCAGATAAAATTGTACCCAGGAGTGACGGTGCGCGGTCGTTACCAGATAGAGATCCTGGAGAGGGAACTCCTTCAACGGCTGGATCACATCGCGCAGGATCAGGAGCGCCCGCCGGTGCGCAAAGCTCTGCAGATGCCCTGAAACCAGGTATCCGGTGAGCACCCGCGAGGGGATTCCTGCCATCCGCCCAAGGATCGCTGCTGTGTTGGAAAATTCCGTGCAGTCTCCCCGTCGGGTCTGCTCGATAAACTCCTGCATTCTCCTCACCGACACGTCGTCGGTAAATCCGAGCTCGTACTGGAACTCGGAAAAGCTCTCAAAGATTGCGAGGATTTTTTTGAAGTACCCCTGCGTGTCCCCGATCTCTGATTCCAGGTAGTTTTTGAAACTGTCCGATACGCTTTCGGGCATTTCGATCTCGAGGTAGGGCGCAAGCTCATCACGCTCGAATGCAGTAAGATCTCTCACTGCGGTCCAGTCTTTCACTCCTGAGAAGCTCACCAGCGATAGGCTGCGGTACGCGTAGTCGAAAGGGTGGTACCTGCGGTCGAACACAGTTGGCTCGATTCTCTGCGGCCTGTATGCAAGCACCCGTCCGGGAAGCGACGAGAGATAGAATATGTCCTGGGTGATGCGTTTCAGATCGTATAATGGCTCTCTGTTCTCCCAGGTTTCAAGAAGGCGCAAGAAGCCCAGATTGTTGAGCTTCTGGTTTCTCTCGAGCACAAATCCCCTCTCCGGGTCAAACTCCCCGTAATAGCCTTCTGCTGCGTAGACAGGGTCCAGCGTGCTCGCGACGATCATTACCGCATACTGCTTGTTTCCTGAACCCGAACTTCCCTTTCCATTCTGCCACTGGTCTGAAGGAATGCCCTCAAGCCTCCCCTCGCCTTCTTTCTGACCCTCCTGTGCATCTCTGCCATCCCCGTTGCGGTCTCCGGATGAAAAAAGGCGGCTCCGTCTGTTCAGTAGATTGCCCCTTTCTGGACCTTCTCCGTACTCATCTAGGGGGAAGGGTTTAGGTTGCGGCTCCCTTCCGAGGATGTTCATCACCACCGAGTGGGAAACAAAATCCGGGGGCAGTAAAAACACTGCAATCAGCACTGCCGGAGCAGCAATCAGGGGAAAGAGCACGAGCTCTTTCAGACGTCTCAGCTTTTTCACTCCATGAAAGGCTGCGAAGTAGAGTACCATCCCGTGGATGAGAAAGGAGAGAAGAATGATAAAGAGAATCAGCTGATTCAGCAGCATACTCTCACGAGCTGCAGCTTCCGAAGACCTGGAAAACTCCAGAAGCCTGTAGTAGAGAAATGCGAGGAAAAACGGCTCCACAACAGCGATCCGGTATCCCCATGCCCCGGTTTTGAATATGAGGGCGGTGAGTATGAATGAAGCGCAGCCGACAAGAGTGAAAAGGAGTACATGTGAGCCAAACACGGCGAAGAAAACGGCCGAAGGAATAAGGAGCCCGAACGCCCAGACAAGCCAACTGCTCATGCGATGCTTTGGGGGCGAGAGGTAAAAGGCAATGAGCATTTCACCCGGAACCAGCAGGAACCACAGCACCCAGCTCCCCCTGTCGTAGGGAACGGCTATCGAAGGATGAAGCGCTGGAAAGCTGAATGCGATGAGATACAGAATCAAACGTGTAAAGAAAAGAAGCTGCATAGGGTCTCACTTTCGAAAGAGAATCTCTGTGCAGAAGACGTCATATTCAGCAGGTCCATCTTTTTCATGATCACTTTCTTCCACGGTCAGGAAAAAAGCCTCACCTCCACCGGATGCTCTTCCATCTTTGTTCCTGCCACGGCATCGGTTTTCATGAACGCCTGGCTACGGTTTTTATTAAAAATCCAGGCTCCTGGAATGGAAATCGTCCGAGCCGAAGGGAAGATCTGTACCTGCACGCCTTTCCCTTCTGCTTTTCTGCTTTTAACGGTCCTGAACACACGAACCACTGCCCTTCCATACCGCTGAAGAGCCAGAGGGAGGTGGTCATCCAACCCGGTGGTAAATATGAAGACCTCCTGCGCGTCAGGAAGATTTTCTCCTTCAGAGGGCTCATGCTGAAAAAACAGGCAGCTCAGATAGAGAGCAAATTCGTCGATCTCTTCGGGTTGATTCAGGCGAAATACTTCTGTTCCCGTCTTTATGAGAAATTCGTAATCGGGGTTGTCGTGCTTCATTCTTCTGAGAAAGGCACAGAGCCAGCTCTTCAACTGATCGAGCTGCGCAACTGCGCCCAGAGTATCGCGGGAGGCATATGTGTGGTTTCTGAAATCCACACAGACCAATTTTTTTTTCTCCTGAGTGTGAGGGGAAATTCTCGTGATCAGCTGCGCAAGCCTGCTCGAAGATTTCCAGTTGATGTCTCTGAATCGGTCTCCGGGCATGTATTCCCTCATATAGTAGCGTTCCTCCTCGAGGGCGCTCTGTCTGCTTTTGTCCTCAAATCCACCGATTGCCTCAATGAGTGAGGAGTCGACACCTGAGAAAGGGCCGGGCTGTACGAGTATTGTCCTGCGCATTTCCTCTCCAAATCTGGCGCGGGTGAGGCCGAAGATGTCCCGGATCGAGAGCATTCCCAGTGCGTGGAACTCTCCGCTGAAGGGAATGTAAAGAGGCATGCTCAGACGATCCCCTCCCTGAGAGGATGCCTCCTGGAAGATGGAAAAAAATGCATCGCGCCCTACCTGCACCCTTCCGCTGATAAAAAAATGCAGTCGGTAGAACCACAGAGGTATGATGCCGTCCGAATGTAAATGCTGGCTGTTTCCTGCGACGCCGGCGACCAGCGGGATGCTCGAATCCCACTGCACAGGAACGCTGTTGAAGCGGTTCGCTTGCAGGCGCCCCGCCACTGAGAGGACTATCAAGGCGGTGATCGCAAATCCGGCAATCACGAAACCATAGGAGTTTTGGATTCGCAGGCTTCTTGCAAGAAGCGCCAGTGCGAGAAAAGCGAGTACGGTCCCAGGGAGGGTAAAGGGATAATACACAATGAACCTGCGCGCCTGGATATGTGATTTCTCCAGGCGGATTTTCTCTCTTGCTCTTGAAAAATGCGCCATTGCGACAAGCCGCTTCATTGAAACTTCTTTTTCATTTTGTACGGCTCCACAGGAACGGAGTTGAGGATCTCATTCAGCAGTGTGCCGCTCTCCTGCGACAGGTCTTTCATGACAATTCGGTGTGCAACTACAGGAAGAAATATCTCTTTCACCGTGTCAATGCTCACGTAACTTTCTCCGCGGATGAGCGTGAGTGCGCGGGCGAGCCTCGAGAGCTTCACACCAGTGCGCGGGCTTGCACCCGTGTTCACGTCAGGATTGAACCTCGTCTGCCGGATGCAGCTGACCATATAGTCTATTATATCCTGGTGGATGAACACCTCATCAACTCGCTTCTGCCATTCCCTGAGGGTGCGGGAACTCAGCACTGATCCGAACTGCTCCCACGCGTCTTCTCTTCCGTGCTTCTTTATGATATCTGCCTCATCGAGCTGGTTCGGATACCCGAGCGAAAGCTGGATCATGAACCGATCGAGCTGCGGTGCGGGAAGAGGAAACAGATGAGCCCCCTTCAGATTCATTGTCGCAATGATAAAAAAGGGATCGGGCAGCTCAAAGGTTTTTCCCTCAATGGTGACAGCCTGCTCCTGCATCGCCTGCAGGAATGAGCCCTGCGCCTTTGGCGTCAGCAGGTTGATCTCATCACAGAGGATGAAGTGTGCAAAGATGGGGCCTTTGTTGAACACCAGACGGTTTTCTGGACCGGCGAACCGATTGAATCCGAGAATATCTTGAGGAAGCAGGTCCACCGTGCACTGGATTCTACTGAACTGCTCCACTTTCACCCCTTCCACTTGGAGATCCTCATCGTACCACCCGATAGAGCCAGCCAGTGCCCGCGCGAGAGATGTCTTTCCCACGCCGTGCGTGTCAGCGAGAATCACGTGGCCAGAGGCAATCAGGGAGGCAATGATGTATTCCAGCTTGTTGGTCTGGATGTAGATCACTGACTTGATGTTCTCTATGAGGGTAGCGACGCCGTCCCGCACGGTGGAGTAAAAATCCTCATCCTTCTGTTTCTTAAGCCCTGTGGGTTGTAACTGTCTTGACATGATCCCTACGCCTGTATCACCTTTTCATTCGCCATTCAGAAATCTCGTTCAACTGAAGTGTATAACAAAAATTGTATGAATAAGGGTGGAAGTCAAGGACAAACGGCACATGGGGCCCTGCTTTTCCACCGAAAAAAAGGCAGGGCATGGTGCCTCTCACGCGCACAACCCAAGAAGGGCAGCTGTTTGAATTCATAACTTCCTGTGGGGGCGATCTACTACAAAAGAGTCGCGATTTTCCCCTTTATTTGCTATCATACTACACAGAGGAAGGGCGAGCATGATTCTTACCACTCACCAACCGATTTTTCTTCCCTGGAGTGGCTTCTTCTTTAAGGCATTCAGGGCTGACTGCATGGTACTCCTCGACTGCGTTCAGCACCCTCTGGGAAGAAGCTGGATGAGCCGCAACCGGCTGAAGTGCGCGGCGGGTGAACTGTGGATTACGGTTCCAGTGCTCACCAAGAGGCGGGGTCTACAGTCGATAAAGAACGTGGAAATTTTATACCCACGGAACTGGGCCGCGAAACAGTTGCGAAGCATTCGGGAAAGTTATGTGAATGCGCCCTATTTCGATGACTATTTTCATTACATCTCTGATATTTTTAGCAGGGGGCAGGACAGACTGTGTGCGATGAACCTGGATTTTATCAGATTCTTCTGGGATGTTCTAAAGATGAGATGCCAGCTTTTGGTGCAGTCTGATTTAGGGGTGATCGGGCGAGGGACAGAATTGCTTTTTTCCCTCTGTTCACATCTGGGTGCCTCAGAGTATCTTGCGTTTCGTCCAGCTGCAAAGTATATCGATGCGGCGCTCATGGAAAAGAAGGGAGTTTCAGTGAGGTTCGCCAGCTTTCAGCCGCCCGTGTATCCACAGCTGTGGGGGGATTTTCTCTACAATCTGTCAACGCTTGATCTTTTTCTGAACTGCGGCCCGAAGAGCAGCAGAATCATTCAGGGAGTGTGAAGCCATTTTCCATCCCTTTTTTCTCATCCCATGGAGTATAGAAACGGGCGTTTCATGAGAGTCAGGCTGTAACTATAACACAGGAGGGCAGAATGGCAAAATTCAAATGTATCAACTGCGGGCATCTCTACAACGAGGAAATAGAGGTAGTACATTTTCTCGAGTTGAGCGATGAATGGAAATGTCCGACCTGTTTTTCTGACAAGGGGGATTTTATAGAAAGTGATGATGCCCGAACGATCGGAGGTGTATCTGAAGGAGAAGGACTTCAGGAGAAGGAAAGGTTCTGGGAGCGCGACCAGGATGAGTTTGAGATTCACATGAGAGACATTCACGAGATTGCGCAAACGGGAAGCGCACTCATAGAGGCAATGAGGACGAGACTTTCTGTAGTGTCCTGGGATGAGATACTCATCAAAGGAGCGCAACTCGCAAAAATTCCGCTCAACGAAGAGGAGCCGGTGAACACAAAAACAGTCATCGGCCCCAGGGCAAAGCTCCCTCTGATTATTGAGACACCGGTGTATGTGACTCACATGTCCTTTGGCGCTCTTTCCAGAGAAGCCAAAATCTCCCTCGCCCGGGGAAGCGCTTCCGCAAGAACCGCCATGTGCTCGGGCGAGGGAGGAATACTGGAAGAGTCTATTGAGAGCTCCTACCGGTATATTTTCGAGTACGTACCCAACAGGTACAGCCTTACCGATGAACATCTTGCACGGGTGGACGCAATCGAGTTGAAGTTCGGACAGGGGACAAAACCTGGAATGGGAGGGCATCTCCCTGGTGCAAAGGTTACAACAGAGATTGCAGAGATCCGAGGATTCCCTGAAGGGACTGATATTGTTAGTCCCGCCCATTTTGACGATATCAACAACCGCGAGCAGCTGAAGGAAAAGGTCAGCTGGCTCAGGAAAAAATCAGGCGGACGACCAATCGGAATAAAGATCGCAGCCGGGAGCATTGAACAGGATCTGGAGGTTGCGCTTTTTGCAGAGCCCGATTTCATCACCATCGACGGGCGATCCGGCTCCACCGGTGCATCGGCAAAGTTCATAAAGGACGCGACTTCCGTTCCCACGGTGTTCGCCCTTTACCGCGCCAGAAAATACTTACTCATGCACAATGTGGAAGATGTATCCCTCGTGATCACCGGCGGGCTGAGAGTGTCCTCTGACTTCGCAAAGGCGCTCGCCCTCGGGGCAGACGCAGTGGCAATCAGCACAGCCGCTCTCATGGCGATCGGATGCCAGCAGTACAGAATCTGTCACACCGGAAACTGCCCAGCAGGGATTGCGACCCAGGACCCTGTGCTTCGGGCCAGAATCGATATCGACGCAGCAGCACAGGGGCTTGCGAACTTCTTGCGGGTCTCAACTGAAGAGCTTGAGGATTTTGCACGGCTTACGGGGAACAACGATGTTCACCTCCTCGCGCTGCACGATCTTTGCACCACCAGTTCCGAAATCTCTCAGTTCACTGAAATCGAGCATGTGTAAAGGATAGGGAATCCAGTGGATGGAGGCCTGTAGGGTGTCTTCACGATCGGTCGCTCTACAGACTCTTCCATGGAGTTTCGCCGGCTCTTGCAGGAGTTTGAAAAAGGAACACATGAGGTCGTCGGGGAGTTTCTTGACTCTATTCTATTGAAAGAAAATTGTTCTGCTCTTATACTGTATGTATTTGAGGTGGGGGTGGGATGAAACCGCGAGAGCGAATCATGACCGTGATCGACGGGAGGATTCCTGACAGGGTTCCGGTGTGCCTCTTTATCCATGATGAGGGGAATTTCCTCAAGCAGGTATACCCCGACCTCGATCTGAGCAACCCGCTTGAGTGTAAACTCAGGCTCGTGGATCTGGAGAGGGAGCTCGGGCTCGATCTCTTCATCCGATTGCTGCACGGGATTTTTCCCGATTGGATCGCATACGGCGGTGTGAACACCGAAACAGAAACAGAGAGGTGGACCGTATCCACAGATGAGCTCAAAGGGGCGGGTTCGATTACGAAAATAACGGTTATTCGAACGCCTGGTGGTGTGCTCGAGCAGGAGTGTATTGTGTCTGAATCTGAAGAGCCCTCCGGTACGAACTGGTATGCATGCACAAAGAAACCGGTGAAAACAGAAAAGGATCTGGATATCCTCATTGATTATGAACCTTCGATGTCACCTGCCTTCCCGAAAGCGGTACGCAAGCTGGCCAGCAGGGTGAAACAATACCTGGAGGATGACGGGGTGCTCGCTGTCTGGGCACCTGGGGCCGCCTATAACCATGCCTCCCAGATCGTCGATCCAAGTGTACTTGCCGGTCTGTTTCTTCTCGATTATCCCTTTTACGAGCGACTCATGAACTACTGTATAAAGCGAACACTCCCTTTTTTAAAGACCCTGGCAGAATCAGGTTTCGATGTTTTCTGCCTGGGGGGGAACGTCCCCGGCGGATTTCTCGGACGCGGAAATTACGAAACCTATGTCCTCCCCTTTGAAAGGAAGTTTATTGCGAATATCAGGAAACTGGGTGTGAAGACGCTCTACCACAACTGCGGTCAGGCGATGGCGCTCGCAGAGAGCTATAAAGAGCTGCAGGTGGATATGATCGAGGCGTTTGCGCCTCCCCCACTCGGTGATGGAGACCTGAAAAGAGCAAAAGAGCTTTCTGAGGGTGCCTATACCATCATAGGAAACCTGGACCAGATAAACGTGCTGAAAATGGGAACCGTGGATGAGGTGAAGAGGGTGACAGAGGAGACGGTCCAAACCGGAAAGAATGGGGGAAGGTTCATTCTTCAGACCGCAGACTACCTGGAGCATGGAACTCCCATGGAGAATATAAACGCATACATTGAGACCGGACTTCGCTGTGGAAGCTATTGACATGAGCTCGTGAATAGAACCGAAGCAATATATCCGAAAAATGTCAGTGTCAGATCTCATCCACCTGGAGATCAAGCGCCTTTGCCATGAACTTCAGTTCTACCCCTCTGTGCCCGGTTATGAGCAGGTTGTGATGCGAGTAGAAGGCATCCATCAGTTTGTAGCCGTTTTTCACATGGATCAGCGCGCCGTTCCTGCAGTCAGAACCCGGATACTGAACATACCCTTCCAGATTTCCTTCTATTATCTGGATCCTGCTGAGAGTGGGGTCGAGCTTTGACAGGGTGATGTCACCTGTGGGAAGCCTCGCGTCGATTGCTGTTGCATTTTCGTCAACGATCGAGAGAACCTTCGGCCTGAGCGTCCACTGTGTTGCGAAGGAACTGGGTAACACCCCGAGGTAGCCGCAATGTGCGACCAGGAGGTAGTTCTCCGGGTCCTTTACCTCCGGGAAACGGTCGATTTTTTCATGCTTCAGAGCTGCCATTCCCATGAGAAATGGGTAGATGTTGCTCATCATGATCGGAACCTCGAGGGAGCGGTAAATGATATACTTGCTCAGCAGTGTCATCGTGTCTGCCTCACATGCCCAGAGGATGCCGGTCTCCTCGAAGAGCATGTTCCAGGCGAGGCACGGAGTGGTATCCGAGTAGAAAGATTCATTGAGACAATTCATTCCCACTCCGCGTATTTCAGGGTCTTTGTCCACTTCCCGCCGAACTGCAATATACAGTTTTATCGCACTGTGCAATGCCTTTTTCGATATTCCGTCGGTGTCAAGGTTCCATTTCTCCCATATTTTCACCGCTTCGCCGTCCGGTATTTTTTTTGCTTCTTCCGCAAGCGCTTTGAAGCTCTTCTTCACGATAGAAATTCCAAACCTGTCCTTCATGAGTTGTGTGCACCGTTGTTCCCACCAGTAGAAACGCTTGAAGATAGCACCCTGCATTCCTTCTCCCGGTTTGTCCTGGAAGACAAGGAACTTCGAGTGCTTCATCTCACGTTTCAGGGCAATGCTTCGACAGATTTTTTTCGTGAGCTCGATGGAATAGGGTGCGAACGTCTGGATCCCTTCTGATTTCATGAAGCTGACGATTTCCCAGTCCCACATGTTGACGGTACCGAACTCAGATGTGAGCACGAGGAAGGGGAGTCTGATTTTTTTCAAGTCATGTATCTGCCTGAAGGCGTCACCAAGGAGCTGCGGGAACACCACTGCATCTGCATCAGAGAACCGGGATCCGAGTGCCACCGGCTCCTGGAAATCGGCAACATCTGTGAAAAGCTTTTTCAGATTTGCGAGCTGCGACCTGAAGTCTTCATCCATGCCTGCTTTGAAATATACAGGAACGAGGCGTGCCTTCATCTTGATTTCCTCCTGAGCGTTGAATTTTAGAACGGGATCTGCATTTCTTCTGTTTCGAATGCATGCGCGAACCGGGTATTGGTACGTATTCTGAGTGTATCAGCAGAGTAGGATAAAATCAAGCAATTAGCTGTTCTGCTCGACATTCCTGAAATATGGCATTGGGAGTGGTGATTTTTCCTTTCTTTCATTCATGAGATCGGGTACATTTTTCCATGTGAGAGGTGAAGTAAAATGGTGCTTTCTGCAGGTATCGTCGTGGTGAGAGAAGAGGAAGGGATATGGAAATATCTATTTCTCAGGGCGTACCGGAACTGGGACTTTCCGAAAGGAATTGTTGGGGAGGGTGAGGACCCGCTCCTGGCTGCGGTACGGGAAGTGGAGGAGGAAACTGGTATAAAAGCACTGTATTTTCGATGGGGTAAGGAATACAGGGAAACAGATCCCTATCTGGGGGGAAAGAAAATCGCTCGGTACTATGTTGCAGAAACGAGAGAGAAATCGGTTACCCTTCCTGACAGCCCGGAGCTTGGTCGACCGGAGCACGACGAGTACCGCTGGATTTCCTGCGAGGAGCTGAAGACTCTTGCTCCGCCACGTCTTCGGCCGATCGTCGAGTGGGCAAAACAAACGATCACTGGAGATTGAGGATTTCTCGATGGCAAAATCGAAGGTTGCGGTGGTGAGATGTGAATCCTACCAGGAGGATGAAGTATACCTGGCGCTGAAACGAGGGATCGATCTTCTTGGCGGAATAGAATCCTTCGTGCGCTCCGGAGAGAAAGTGCTCCTCAAACCGAATGTACTGGATGGTGAAACCCCCGAGCGATGCATATCAACCCATCCTTCGGTTTTTCGCGCTGTAGGGAAGCTTCTGCAGAGGACTGGCGCGGAATTGCGGTATGGAGATTCACCCGGGTTCGGGAAACCCGCATCACAGCTTCGAAAAGCGGGCTTGAGCGAGGTCGCTGCAGATCTGGGCATTCCACTCGTGGAGTTCGAAAAGGGCCGGGAGGTGGTCTTTTCAGAATCTCCCTTCACAAAAAGGTTTTTTATCGCGCGCGGGGTATTGGAGTCCGACTGCATCATAAGCCTTGCGAAGATGAAGACTCACCAGCTCACGCGGTTTACTGGAGCAGTAAAAAACCAGTTCGGATGCATACCCGGTATACTGAAACCGGAATTCCATGTGAAGATGCAGAACGCCTATGATTTCTCGAAGATGCTCGTTGCACTCACCCTCTTCCTGAAGCCGAGGGTGTACGTGATGGACGGGGTGATGGCAATGGATGGAAATGGGCCTCGGAGTGGTGATCCTGTGAGGATGGGGGTGCTGCTGCTCTCGAGCGATCCTGTGGCCCTGGATGCGACCGCGTGCAGGATGATCGACCTGAATCCAGAATACGTTCCCACATCAAAACCGGGAAAGGATTGGGGACTCGGGGTATTTGCGCCGGAAGAAATCGAGCTGCTCGGTGACCCACTTGAGAGCTTCCTCAACACGAGCTTCAAGGTTCAGAGAAAGCCTCCTTTACCCGTTTCGAATAACAGGGGGATGCTCTCCTTCGTGAAGAACATCTTCTCAGCCAGACCAGTGATTCAAAAAAACAACTGCGTCCGCTGTGGGGTGTGCGTGAAAGTTTGCCCGGTACATCCGAAGGCCCTCGGCTTCAGTGACGGAAGGGAAGCTCCTCCTCGCTATATCTACCGCAACTGCATTCGGTGCTTCTGCTGCCAGGAGCTCTGCCCGGAGCGGGCGATATTCGTGAAGACTCCGGTTTTGGGCAGGCTTGTGTTTGGAGGAAAGTGAGTAACACAGTTTCGGAGAATCTCAGAGATGTGGAGGCTACCGAACGTGGTGAATTTTTTTTTCAGGTTCCCATAGATTAGACCTATCCCGGGAACAGGCTGGGGATTATATTCTTTTATCGATACCGACAGGAAAAAAATATGGGATCACCTACAATTGAGCTTGCCACTTTTGGAGGTGGCTGTTTCTGGTGCATCGAGGCGGTGTTTAAACGCCAGGTGGGAGTGAAATCCGTCACCTCAGGCTATGCAGGGGGGACAAAGAAGAATCCCACCTATGAGCAAGTATGTACTGGTCGAACAGGGCATGCAGAGGTTGTGCAGATCGAGTACGACCCGCGTACTATCAGTTACGAAGCGCTTCTGGATCTTTTCTGGAAAGCGCACAACCCCACAACCCCAAACCGGCAGGGTTCAGATATCGGGACCCAGTACCGTTCTATTATCCTCTATCACACCGATGAACAGAAAGAGAAAGCTCTGCGTTCGAAGGAACAGGCATCGCGGATGTTTTCAGACCCAATCATGACAGAAATTGTGCCCCTCGGTGAATTCTACAGAGCGGAAGAGTATCACCAGGATTACTATGAGAAGAACCCCTACGCAGGGTACTGCGCCGTAGTCATCAGACCGAAGCTCAGGAAGATGGGTCTGGAGTAGGGTGCTGCCTTCGGAATTGTCTTGCTCTTGAGAAAGAGGAATTGTATCATCGGATGTTGCGGCTAAATATGGGAATGAAGAAGTACACGGTGAGATTATGTATCGTGTTTCTATTTTTCCCCCCCTTCTTTGTTTCTGCAACAGCTTTTCATTCTGACGGAGAAGAGCTCTTCTTCCTTTCAAAGCGAGGCCGGTATTACGGAATTTATGTACAGACTCCACAATCGATGCACTGCATTTTCGACAGCACAGAACTCCTGAAGATGTTTCCCAACAGGGCGAGCTATCACGTGACCTATGATGTGAGCAGGGACGGCAGGTTTTTCACCTACAGCGCAATGTCCGAAACTGGCAGCATGGACATATTTCTCACCGATCTCAGCTCCTTTCACACAAGAAACCTCACCCGGGACAGTTTCGTTGATGGTATGCCGCGGTTCAGCCATGACGGAAAATGGATCGGTTATCTTTCCCATGCCCCTGGTGAGAGGATGCGTGACAACTTGTTCCTCATCTCCAGAGATGGCATGGAGATTGGAAAGGTGAAAAGGCAGCTCTCTTTCGGAATGTACAGAATCCTCTCTTTTTGCTTTTCACCAGATGACCGGGAGATCCTTTTCGTGAAATACTTCAACTCCAGGTCGACGGTGATCACTCGTGTGGAGATTGAGGGAATGAAGGAATGGGAATTGACCTTACCCACCTGCTCGAGCAGGAATCCCTCGTTCAACGGGAAGGGGGACAGGATCGTCTACAGCTCCGACTGTGATGGGGATTTTGACCTCTGGATCATGAACAGAGATGGAAGTGGAAGGAAGAGGCTGTATGGAAGCCCGGGGTATGAATCAGAACCGGTCTTTGCCAGCGATGAGAGTCGAGTCCTCTTATTTTCTGATTTTTCTCAGAAAAAGGGGAAAGTGATCGATGGAACTTTGATTTATTCCATCAGGATCGACGGTACAGGGCTGAGGAATCTGACGCCGGAATTTTTCATGAGACGAACCTTTGTCTTTTCCCAACTTCGGTATGAAGAGGGGAAAAGGGTGTACTATTTTCAGGGCAAGCAACGCGACTCAAGGCGGGGGAGATACTACGAGGTGTATACTCTGGATCCAGAGCGCAAAGAGATAAAAAAAATCTCACGCGGTTCCTTTGACAAGATGAACCCACTTCTGCGCACGCGTATTCACAGAGTCATCAATGTACCATTTTCACCGGGGAGAAAGTTATGAAGAGGAGCTATTTCATAATCGCTGCAATTTTGCTGCTTTTTTCAGCACTGATTTCAGGCTGTGGCTATCATCTCCGCTACACGGTAAAGTCACAGGGCAGTGTTAATTCCATCCCAGGAAACCTGAGAGGGAGCTTTGCGGTGGAACCCAGAGCTGCACCTGGAAGCAGAGAATACCACATCGAGTCAGCATTGGTCGACATCGTGGCAAGGAGCCTGTCCGATCTTGGGTGGAGAGAGACGGGAGCGCAGGAAGCGGATTACGTATTTCAGGTGGAGTTCAGGGAAGAGGAGTCCACACCGAAGGTTGGTTTTGGCGCAGGGTTCGGGAGCGGGAGCGGGTTCTTCTTCTTCGGGCAGCTGAATGCGAAACGGAGTGAGTACGCCGATCAATACATCAGGATTGTGGCCTTTGAAAACGGCGGGGAAAGGACCTATTTCTGGTCTGCAGAAATCGAAACCTCAAGGGTGATTCAGGATATACAGACACTCGCTTCGCACACGGTTCCAACCGCGCTTTCACACTTCCCGGAGCAGGGTTACTGGAAGGTGAAAAAAAAGGTGCATCTCAACAGAAAAGAGAAATGATCGCGCGGCAAAAGGTCACCTTCCAGGTGTAACAACTTCAGGTGCCTTACCAAATTGCAGGCTGCTCAGAGATAACATTGTCGAAATCTTCCTTGAGCCCTTTTCATCAAAAATGGTAAGCTCGATGAGTGGATCATTTCTCTCCCAGTGAATGTGGACCATCCCGAAATTTTCTTTCAAATAGTAGGGCCCTGCCCGAAATGCATTTTCACTCGGAATCTCATCCGGGAAACGTATGTTGAGCCCGCTTGAGGTGAGCTCATGCAGCGGGTAGAATCCCTGCCGTGGATACACCGAAAGTTCTGCGAAGTGCCTGTCACCGCTGATAAAAAGGACTCCTTCCGCACGGGTTTCCCTTAACAGGCGCAGAAGCCGTGCTTTTTCCAGAGGAAAATTCGCCCAGGATTCCCAGCCGTTGAATTGGGCGAGTACTTGAATGCTCGAGGCGATGATGCGTACTCTCGCCGGTGTCCTCAGCTGGTCTGCAAGCCATTCCCACTGCTCTGCTCCGAGTATGGTTGCCTTCTCGTCTTCTGCGGGGAGGTAGGGACCGGTCCGGTCTTTCGATCCGTGTTTTGCTGACCAGTCAGGATTTCTCCTCAAAGGGCTGCGAAAATAGCGGGTGTCAAGGAGGATGAGCTGCACTCTTCTGTTCTCCGGCCCGAAGAGCATGGAATCGTAGATTCCAGGATGCTTTCTGCGGGGAGAATCCTCCGGGACCCCCCAGAAATCCAGGAAAAGCTGCCTGGAGGTTTCCTTCATGATGTAGTCTGCACCTGCATCATTCTTCCCGTAGTCATGGTCATCCCAGATAGCAACCACCGGGCAGGTTTTCAAAAGCCTTTGAAAAAGGCTGCTTTTGTCAAGCTCCCTGTACTTCCCGGCCATTACCCGTGCGTCCTTCGTGTCTGCATAGATGTTGTCCCCGAGAAATACAAAGAGGTCGGGTTTCATGCTGGATATTGTGTTGAGTATTGGATGAGGCCGTGAAGCAACAAGGCAGGAACCGAACATGACCCGGCTCACTGCGTTCTGCCCTGCACCTGCGATCGAAGGGGTACAGAGCAAAAGAAGCGCGAGCATCCAGAGAAGTAAATACAACATTCGGTTCCGGGCCATGAGGCGGGGTGCCTTGATTGCTCTTCGCTTTCTGCATTGCAGGTACCCTTCAGGGCTCTCTCTCAACTGTTCCTCTATCAGCCTGGGGCCGCAGATTGCGGAGGATGTCCCTGAGGATTTTGAAATCCGAAACGAATGTGACACCATCTTCAACTAAATCCCTTTCGTGCGTTTTCGCTCCACTCCCGCCGACAAGGATGTGTACCGGAGGAGGCAAAAACCGGCGAAGCGTGCGGAGCCCTGAAGGCAGAATATCGGTATTGGCTGTAAAGCTCGAGCTGATCAGGACAACTGACGCCCTGCTCATCTGCGCTGCTCGTACGATCTCCTCTGGAGGGAGATTCGGCCCGAGATAGAATACTTTCCATCCTTCAGAAGCGGCTATGACCGCGCTCGAGAGTGCACCGAGCTCGTGCATTTCTCCGCTCATGGTTGCGGCTACTGCCTGCGGGGAGGATTCGGAATAGAGCATCGATTTGAGCAGGTTCCCAAGAAACGTCCGTGTCACCACTGAGGCGAGGTGCTCGTGAAATATTCTGAGCGTTCCAGCCTTCCATCGGTCGCCGATTTCTCTCATGAACGGTATGATGAGTTTTTCCAGGACCTCAGTCTGGCCCAAAAGAATGCTTCCGCGGTACAGTTCGTCCATGAGTGCATCCGCATCGAGCCGTTCGATTGCTTCAATGCACGCTTGAAGCCGTTGTTGAAGAGACGACTCTGTATCCGGAGTTGAAGCTCTTAGACCAGGAGCAGAAACGTCTGGTTCTATCAGGGACACGAGTCGTTGGGTAGAAAGAGAGGCGATCTGTCCGATGCTTCTTCCGGACTGGGTTGCGCGCCTGAGAAGAGAAAGCCGCTCCACATCCTCATCAGAGTAGAGCCTCCGGTTCCCTCCGGTGCGTGAGGGGTTCACCGCTTGGTAGCGTTTCTCCCAGGCTCTGATTACGTGCGGGCTCAGGCCGGTTCTTGTGGAGACCACGTGTATTGGGTGTTCCTTTCGGGATGACATGAGAATAATGTGATTGAAGGTGTACTCCTTGTCAACACGTTTGTGAGATATGGAGGAAGCAGTCATTTTGTCTAATTATATGTAATTTTAATTAGATTTTATCTTGACAAAAATTAGACAGAAAACAATTTTTTTCGTAATTGATATTTGAAAGTTGATAAAAATGAGGAGAAAATGATGAAAAAGATACTTTTTATGCTGATGGTACTGATTGCGGTGGCAGCAGTTGCATTTGCCGGTGACTACGGTTCCAAGAGATCAGCTCAGAACCTTCCGACGATCATGGATATTGCGGTTGATGATACGCGGTTCAGCACTCTTGTCGCAGCGCTCCAGGCTGCAGACCTGATCGACACGCTCAAGGGAGAGGGTCCATTCACCGTATTTGCACCGACCGACGGTGCCTTTGCCAAGCTTCCAGACGGCACCGTGGATACGCTTCTCAACGACATCCCCACGCTGAGGAGCATCCTTCTGTATCACGTCACACCCGGGAAGGTATCCTCATCAGAGGCAGTAATGCTCAACAGCGCGGACACTGTGCTTGGAAAGTCAATCTCTATCAGGGTGGAGAACGGAAATCTGCTTGTGAACAATGCGAAGGTAGTGATTGCCGATATAGAAGCATCAAACGGAATCATTCACGTGATCGATAGGGTCATTCTTCCTCCCGCATGATGGGATTGCATCCTGCGGGATGAGTCCCGACCCATTTTTTTGAGTCATACTGAGGGCAGGAAGCATTTGGCTTTATTTAAGTCCACGGTCGCGGGAAGTCTGAAAATATTTCCAGAACATTTCTCTCAGTTTTTTAATGCGTCTGAAATGTTGGATGCGCTCGACGTCGCGGAAAGCCTAAAAATTTTGCTCAGCCATGTCGATAAGGCCATTGTTGAGCTTGAGTTGCAGGATTCTCTCGACACCTTCGTTGATTTCCCCTTCTGTGATCTCTCCATTGCGATATAGCTCACGCACGATGTTCATCAGCTCCCTGAGATCGTACTTGTGATGCACAAGGATCAGATCAACACCAGCCTTGAACATGAGCCGTAGAGTGTCAGTGAGCTCGAAATTATTCGAGAGCGCTCCCATGGACATGCCATCGGAAATGACGACCCCTTCGAAATTGAGCTCTCCTCTCAAGATTTCCCGCAGGATGCGGGAGGAAAGGGTGACTGGATACTCAGGGTCGATTTTCGAAAAGAGCACATGTGCCGTCATCATCGCTTCCACCCCCCCGGAGATTGCAGTTTCAAAGGGTTTGAGGTCCCTGTTTCTGAGGGTTGTTTCATCAATTTCTACGACAGGAAGGGAGTGGTGAGAGTCAACCGTAGAGCTTCCGTGTCCGGGAAAATGCTTCACCACGGGAATGATCCCCGCCTTTTTTGCACCTTCAACATACGCAATACCGAGATTTCCGATGGTCTGCGGGTCAGTTCCCATGGATCTATCACCGATGATCGTTTTATCGGCTGTTCCGTAGAGATCCAGCACCGGGGCGAAGTTCATATTGCATCCTAGCCCGCGTATCTCTTTCGAGATGATATACGCAGCAGCGCGTACATAATCCGGGTCCTGTTTCAGTCCCCAGAAAAAAGGAGGGGTGAGGCTGCTCGTCTCTTGAAGCTTCAGGGCGTTGACGCGTCCACCCTCCTGATCAACACAGATAAAGAGTCTGACGGACGGGGAATTAAACGCTGCGACATCCTGGATCCCCTGGATGAGGGTTTTCACCTGTGTGGCATCAGAAACGTTCCAGGGATATAGAATGACTCCTCCGATGTTTTCTTCTCGTATGAGACTGACGATTCGATCCGTGAGCCCCGTTCCTTCAATTTTACTGATGAACCGCTGACCGATCCTCTGCTCAATGCTCATTTTCTCAAGGATGACTTTCACCGGGGTATCTGCTGCTTCAAGCTCATGAGATGGGTCTTCGCGAACAGCCTCCACCAAGACCTCTTCTTTCTCCTCTGGAATCTCTTTCTGCACTGATACCTGTTCCGGCAGCTGGTCCGGGGGAACAGTCTGCTCTGCGGGATCGAAGAAACTCGGGAGCTTCTCCCCGGCCATTTCATCGACCTTTTGCATTCGAGCGGTCTGGCAGGATGAAAAAACACACAAAAAGAGCAAGAGCATTAAAGAGAGGAAGAGAGAGAGAATGGGCAGTTTCATCACTTTTTCCATGCCATGATTGTATAAACTACTCGCCGCTACATTAAATAGTATAATCGATTTCGAGCGCAGAGTCCGAAAAATTATGACAGGGCATTCGTCGGTACAACATTGCCATACACTGACTGAAAGAGATTCATCAATCTGAACTGCTGCGAGTTGCTGAGCGAAGAGAATACCGCTTCTCGAGTTCGGTTATTCTTTCTTTCAGTTTTTCCCTTATACCACTTTCTACGAGCCTGATATCCTCGGCCCTGGTGAGGTCGAGGACGTCTTCACAGGCGAGGTAAACAAGGATTTCATTTCCTGTCTCGAGATACAGCTTTACCGCATCAGGGAGCTCGAACTCACCCGCTTTTCCTTCCTTTCGCGGGGCGTGTTGCTCAACACTTCTGCAGGCATCCAGAATGCCCGCCTTGAGACACCAGAGGTTCATACTCACGAGCAACCGGTTTTTTACCGCGATTTGTCCGTTCTGCCCTGCCTGGACTGTTCCGCTGGTTTTATACCTGCGGGGATTTTGCGATTTTTCAACGATCTGCACAAGCCTCGCATCTTTCACTTTTACGACGGCAAAGGATTTCAATTTTTTTCTGGTCTGTCTGTGAAAGCCTTTGAAGTCGAAGGCGACCATTGCAGAGCACTCCTCAGGGGAGCCTGTAAGCATCCGGATCGTGGAAGTGGAGTAGTTGTTGTCGCCGTTGAGAACGAGAAATCTTTCATCACCGACGAACCCTTCGGCAGCCAAAACCGCGTGTGCGGTTCCATCCGGGAATTCTTGAAAGGAATAACTGAGAGTCGCCTCCGGGAAAACAGACCGTGCGACACGGTCGTAGTGCTCGATCAAATAGCTGTCATCACGCCGGATCACCAGGTTTATTTTCTCAAGACCTGCATGGAGGAGGTTCAGAATCTGATAGTCAAGAAAAGGGAACCGTGAGAAACTGGCAGCCATTTTCTCTCCCCTCCGTACAGCAGCAAGCTCCTGGTCATTTGAGATGTATTTTTCCAGGTTCTCCTGCATTCTGGAAGCACTGCCCGCCGCGAGAATCACTGCCTTACGTACCATAGACTTTCTCCAGATAGGCGCCCCTGCATGCAGGATAGAGATCGAACCGTGATTCATTCCCCTGCTCGGGAAACGTGCGGGTGTAGTTTGATTTCCACTCATCCAAGAAGGTTTCGAGCTGCGTTCTTTCGGTGAGCGCGTAGCAGCTCCCACCGAAGCCTGCACCAAAACCGCTTGCCCCGAGAGCGCCGAGTTCAACTGCGGATTTTTGCAGAAATTCAATTTCAGGGACGATATTTTTCAGGTAATCCCTGGAGAGCTCGTGGGAACGGTTGATCAAGCGGCCGAACTCCTCCATTCTGCCCTCCCTCAATTTCTCAACAGCCTCAGAAATGAGAGCACTCTCCTGGAAGAAATGGAAAGCCCTCTCCGAAAGGTCCTTGCACCCCCCGAGCTGAGCAGAGGCTCGGAATGCCCGTTCCCCTGCAGGAAGTTCCCTGTAAAAGTCCCGCAGATAGGAAAAAGAGCTCTGGCAGAGACCGTTGAGCCTGGAGACGGCATCTGATGCAGCAACTGAAAGGAAATTGTATTTCGCCATGGTATCCTTGGTTTTTTCTGCCCTCATTCCTGAGTAGGCAACAACGATCAGATAGCCTTTGGGCAGCTGCAGCTTGTCGATGACTTCCGTCGGGCAGAAGCGGCAATAGAGCAGCTTGTTTACCTCTCCGAGCAGTATTGCGGTGTGATCTTCAGAACCGCCGAAGGTCCCTACCCCCCTGTCTCCTTTGAGCTCTCCAAAATCCAGGCCGTTCTCATAGTGGGCAAGATACATGGAGAGCGGGAGAAGAAAATCATCCACCCCTTCCTGGTTCAGCAACATGCCCGCCTTCAGGGCATTCGCCCTGAGGAGAGCCCTGAATTCCCTCTGCGAGAAGATACCGCCTGCGGACGTGAAGATGAGAAAGTCCATGACCAGTTTTGATGAAGAGCCTGAGCTCCCCCCTCCAAAGGGGATATCGCCGCAGAACACCGCCTTGACGTTGCAGGGTGTGGAAACAGGTGTCCTTTCCAGGTTGCTGAGAAGTCGTTTCGCGACGGTATAACTGTAGTGTGAGCCGGTAGCTTCAGCGAGGAGGCGAACTGTTTTGTTGCTGATCTCCATGAGCGTCGTACCAAGGGAACTTTCAGCATTCATCAGCTCGGTGAGACCGTCCTTCGAACGTCCACAGATCGCAAAAAAGTTTTTCGGACCTGCAAAAACAACCGTTTCTCCCCCCTGGTAGTCGGTGTGCTTGCCCAGTACTTCGACTCTATTGGGTACAGAGATCAAAAAGAGGTTCTCCGGTTGAACAAGATGACAGTACCGAACTTTGAAAAGGGACCATACCTTTTTGAGCATTCTCCTTTTGGCCTGCACCACCCGCTGGTCTTCTCCAAACAGGGAGGAGAAGAAGTGCATGTCCCCGAGTATTTCTTCGATATTTCTCGGCATATGTGCTCAGATGATACCATAGCTGGAATACTGGGTAAAGAAGTTACTGTACTCCCTGAGGGGCAGTCTGGTTTCTTCGGGATACCCTGCGGTAACTTCGGCGGAGTGATTGGCGGGGAAATCGGTTAGAGTTTTCAATGGGGGATACTGCGGATTTTCAGCTGGCGTTACCCGCGGTAAAATAGTCCCTGAGGCTCTTCGGTCCTGCAAGCGTGTCTTTTTCAATACGCAGGTATCCATCCTCAGTGGTAACGAGAGTCCATCTGATAAGCTGGATGGTACCGTTTGCGATCTCGATTCCAGTGATTGAGCGAGGGTGAACACAGCACCCGTCGTTGAAGTAAGGAACATCACCCGGTTGGGCAAACCTGGGTCTGTGAGTATGACCTGTAACGAGGATCTGATTTCTTTTCCCGGACCATCGGAGAATTTTCCTTTCGACCTTTTTCCTCACATTGTAGTTCTGGGCTGGTCGAGTGGGGTCGCGAGCGCCCAGCAGCTGGAGAGGCCGCCAGAGCGAACGTGCGAGGAAACGGGCAAGCCACCAGAGCCGATCGTTCAGAAGATCACCCTGATGACCGTGGACGAGGAAGATCGTATTCCCTGTAGGGAGATATTTCAGAATGATGCTCTCATTCAGTTCTATGCCCTCGAACAGTGGCTCTGTTCTGGCTCGTTTTTCATCATAGTAGTGAAAGAGGGTACGCTCCACTGTTTTCGTTGATTTTCTCGCCTTGTCGTGGTTCCCCCATATGAGGAAAAGTCGGTTCTTCAGGTAAAACTCCCGCATCAGTTTGAAGATGCTGCTGTAATTGCTGCGTATCTTCTCGAACTGTCTGTTCTCCCAGAGCTCATCCCCGTCGCCGATTTCGATATAGGTATACCCTTCTCTGAGGGAGCAGCGCAAGGCGTGGGAAAACAGGTTTCTGTTTCGGGCAAAGTCATCGGCCCAGCTCCCATCCCCACGATGGCAGTCGCTGAAAAAGAGAAACCGATCAGAGTCGTCAAAGGGGATCTCCAGGGCAGATTCGTATGCACGAGTCAGCCGTGAGCCTCTTCTCATTTCTTTTGCTCCATTTCAGGCCCGGCTCCCCCGAAATATGGGAGAAAATAAAAGCTGATATTTCGAAGTGGGTCCAGGAAGTCGTGTCCAGGTGCATTCTCATCTGATCCGAGAATTAAAAGAGGGGCACCCGTGGCTTCGGTGAGAGAGAGAATTTTTCCCTTCGCCTTACGATCCGTCATGATTGTCTGAGAAACCACAAAGGCATACTCGCACGCACGCGCATTACAAGAGGACACCTGCGCTTCTGCATCCCTTTCCACCGGATCGATAAGAAAGGTCACACGCTTCGAAAACAGTTCATCATTCAGGAAATCGAGGCACAGGCAGTAACGATCGAAGTAATTCCGCGCACTGCGGAATGTTTTTTTGAGCTGCTCGTACGTTCGGTCTGGTACCGACCCTCTTATGTAGCAGTGGTGGAACAGTTCAGGGGACTGTTTCACATAGGATTGGACCGCTGCAAGCAGTTTCTCCCGCGCAAATTCTGAAGGGGTGTCGATAACCGATGCGGTTTTCACCGAATCGGAGTTCAACAGCTGCTCAATACCGTTGAATGCATTCACCCGGAACACAACTGACGGATTGAAATACACCGGCTCCACGAAGTAGGAATGTGACTTTTCCTGTTCAAGATAGAGATATATGGACCTTATGTCACTCAATTTCATCGTATCTGTTGAGAGCATCTGGTAGGGCGGGGTCCTGAGAAAAGAAAAACCGCGGGTCAGGGCCTGTTCCCGTATTTGGCTTCCAGGTAAAACAAGAAGATGATAGAAGACACAGTGGGTAAGCAGGCCCCATCTTTCGAGGATGTCTATGGTGCGGATGATGCGCTCGGAGCTATCTTCCGGGAGCCCGACAATAAAATCGATGGTGGGTCTTGCGCCCCTTGCGAGAAAGGCTGAGAGCAGTTGGAGCGTTTCCTGGTCCCCCCGGTCTCGAGACTGGTTCTTTTCATTCAGGGTCTGTATCCCGACCTCGAATTCGGTGAAACCAGCCTGCATCATTGTGTCGATATCGGTGAAATCGAGGAGCTCTGGACGGAACTCTGCGAAGAAGTGAGTTTTTGATTGGGGATACATTTTCCTGAGCTTGAGAATACCCTGGAGAAGCGCTTGGAAAAACTGTGCGTCGTAGTTCAGAGTGGGGGCGAGCAGGTATATTTCTCCCACATCCTCTTTGAGCAGCTTTTCGATTGAAAGGAGGATATCCTGCAATGGGAGCCTCTCTATGGATCTCCGGTCCTTTCCATAGGTGCAGAATGAGCAACTGAAGGGGCATCCTCGCATGATCTGAAGGTAGGCGATGTCATCGACACGATATTCGGTGTATATTTCAGTGATTCCCTTCTGGAGCAGAGAAAGAGAAGCCGGTTTGGAAACACCGTCGGTTAAGAGGAAGTTTCTCCAGTTTTTTTTCTGAAGGAATTCGTTTTGGAACCCGCTTCGAATTCCGCTTCGAATATAGAGTGAAGGCAGCTTGACAAGTCTGTGACTCTGCTCCCTGACCGCGTCCGTCAAAGACTTTTTCCTGCTTTTACTCCGGTCCAGAAAATCGAGCAGTGCATAAAGCGTTGTCTCGCCTTCACCTCCAATGAGGAAGTCGAAGACCGCGCTTGAGAATATGAACCTGTTATCTGATTGCACCTCAGGACCGCCTCCCACTAATACGATGCCCGGGTCAGCTTCTCTTATACGACGCGCCAGACTCATGGAACGGCTGCTGTTCCAAAGGTAGAGGGAAAAACCCACCACGTCGGGTTTCAGTTCGATGATATGATGAAGGAGAGCCCTGTCTGTGCAGAAATCCAGAATTTGGCGGGGCAGGGTGGTGACTCTGAAGCGGGTTTCACCGATTTGCCTGAGATAGTTCCTGAAAAAGAGCGCGAAGAGCCCGTGGTTTCCCCGAGAGAGCTCCAGTGGCGGCTCTGGGAGAGGCAGGGAAAGGAGGAGAACGTGGATCATGCGCGCCCCGCGCGGAGGTCTGCCTGCAGGTCATCTCTCCTTCGAGTGGGAAACTGAATGCGTTCTTCCGACTTTCGGGTATCGCAGGGGGGTGTTCCCCCCGCTGAAACAGCGAGCAGGGAGTGTTCGGCGGACATGAGCCGCAGAGGGGAGTCTTCAAAGATCCACTTTTTCCTTTTTTCCCAGATCCCGAGCTCCATGGGCCCTCTGGGGGGCCTGGTCGATCCATCAGCACCGATCTCCCGGAAGTCGAGCTTGAAGGAGTGGACCCGGCGACCTCCTGACTGAAAGAGCTCCTGGGCTCCTGTGATTTTCAAACCGTAACTTCTCGCATTTTTTGCAAAACCCGTGTTTTTCATGAGACAGAAGACGCTCTCCTTCATTTCATGGATTTCACAGGAAAGGCGTTCCACAAATTCGAAGGTGTGCGCGAGGTCCTCATCGCTGCTCGTCGGGAGTCCGAAGATCATCATCAGAAGATTGTGTATTCCGACACTGTGGCTGTCCCTCAATACTTGGGCAATTTCGCTTATGAGAGTACCCTTCCCGCACAGTTCGAGGAGGCGTTGAGAACCGGTCTCAACTCCCCAGCTTACCCATCTGAGCCCGGAAAAAGCGATTTTTTCAAGGCGTGCCCGCGTGTTATCTCTTGTGGGCCTGCCCATGCAGTGGAAATGAATGCGCAGGTCTCGCCTTAAAAGCACATCTGCAATGGATTCGAGATCAAGCACATCGATGTACTGATCGGCGAAATAGAAGTGCTCTGCACCGAACAGTCTCTTGTACTCAGCGAGCTGATCAGCAAACTGCGCCACGCTCCTGGTACGATATCCAGAAAAACTGAAGTTGTGGGCACAGAACCTGCATTTGCGCCACCTGCATCCTCTCGAGAAGAGAACAGGAAGTACGGGCGAGGGGTTCCAGTACAGGTCAAGGGGAAAAACGGAGAAATCCGGGAATGGCAGACAGTTCATGCTCATGGTGTCCGGCTTCAGGTTCCTGCCTTTTCGGGAGATGAGTCCAGGAATTTCTCTCTCGTCCCTGCCGGCCAGAAGCATTCCTGCAGCCACCTCTCCCTCACCGATGACGATGGCGTCCACATATGGGCAGGCAGCAAGGATCTCTTCTCCCTCCACCGTGCTGAGCGCCGCACCTCCGAGCACTATCTTCAAGAGGGGGTGCATCTTTTTTGCACGTTTTGAGAGCGCGAGGGCAAAGATGAGTTGCTTCGGAAACATGACGGAGAAGCCAATGAGCTGTGGAGGTGTGGAGCTTTCTCCGGTTTGGAAGTATTTCATACTCTCTTCAAGAAACTTCTCCATGCCGGAAGAAGGCGTGCCGGTTTCGATATAAACCTTCGCTTCCTGGTACAGCGTGTGGATCCGCTCCCCCACTGCATCTTTCAGGGTAAGGTATCTTTGGTATATGGGAGCGGTAAAAAAGTCATCCCTGTGGACGCGTATGAAATAGCTCATCTCGAACTCTGGTTGGAGCTGGTGGAGCTTCGTGTTCCACGTCTGGAGATTGAGATCAAGAATACGAAAACGGGCATCCGGATGATTTTCTCTAAGATAAGCGGCGATCGAGGCAAGACCGAGCGGTACATAGGTAGGGCTTGCCTGAGGCGGAAAGACAAAAACAGTGCTCATACCGTTACAATACGTGTAATTATGAATACCAAGATACTCAATACGGGTTTTCCGGTCAATTGGAATGTTCCCAGGCGCTCTGTGTTTGAAAGGCTGCACGTATGAAAGATCTCATTCTTCCCTTGAAAAAACGCCTCTCATGCTGCACAATAGAGAGGAATGGAGCTCTATGGGCGCAAGGGCCTGATATGGAACGATTCGACTGTGTAATTGTTGGGACCGGTCCCGCAGGGCTGGGTGCCGCGTTTCATCTCTCTCATGCCCGGCCGGACATGCATATTCTCGTTATTGACAGGGAGGGTATGTGCACCGGAGGGTTGCGAAACGACTGCAAGATGAATTTCACCTACCCCATAGGGTTTCCTATAGAGTACTGGCAGAAGGAAACCGCTGAAAATCTGATCCTCCTCTCGCAGGAGTACCTTCCTGCGCGGATACTCGAAACGCGGAACATCGATGTGTACCGAAGGAGAGCCCAGCGTCTCGGAGTAGAGCTTGTGGAGATACGACAGTCACATCTGGGAACGGACGGCGGTATACTGCTCATTCGTGACCTGATGGACGAGCTCTCGGGGAGAGGTATTTCCATTTCTCTCAAAGAAACAATGGAGGATATGCGGGAGGAGGACAGCTGCATTCTCACGGACAGGCGCGAGATCGGATACAGAAAGCTGATCATCGCTCCTGGAAGAAAGGGATTCAGCTTTCTGCAGCAGATCATGGACAAGCTCGCGATCGTCTACGTCGATAACGTGGTTGACATCGGAATCAGGATTGAAACCAGGGAGGACTACTATCCCATTGTTCGCGACTACTATGATCCGAAGTTTCTCTTTCCAGACAAGGTTCGCACTTTCTGCACGAACAGCGGAAAGGCCTATGTGGTGAAGGAAAAGTACAAAAGTTGTTCAGGGAAGAGCTATTTCAGCGTCAACGGGCACGCCTTCTCCAGCAGGGGAAGAAACAACGGTCTGGTAAACTTTGCCCTTCTGAAGACTGTCGGTCTTACCCAGCCGCTCGCAAGCGGGCAGGAGTATGCCCAGGTGCTCGGGCAGCTCGTGACGCTGATGGGAGGGGGGAGACCCATAGTGCAGAGGGTGGGAGATTTCAGGCTTGGAAAGCGTTCCAAACTTGAAAGCTTCACCGGGGACCTCTACGATTTCGAGCCCACCCTGAAGGAATGCACTCCCGGAGACATCAGTCTGGCAATCCCGGCACGCATTCTGAGAGCGATCTGGAAGTCGATGAAGCAGCTTGACACCATCATACCCGGGGTCATGCATCCCTCCACCATCATGTACTATCCAGAGATTAAGCTCTATGCGAATAAGCCCCAGTTCATCGATTCATATTTTCAGGCGAAGGAGAACATCTACATGATCGGTGACGGGGCGGGAACGAGCCGTGGAATAACGGCAGCCTGGGCAAGCGGCATCCGTGCAGCACAGGGTATACTTGGAAAGTAGCCCGGTGGTCTCATACCGTAAGGTCTCATGCACCCTCTCTCCTGCGGACAGTCTCTGGAGGCGTCACTCAAGGGTGTAAGGTTTTTTCCCACCTGAGCACCGGTTTTCTGGCTGCGGTAACCTCATCGACCCGGGTGACCTTTGATCGGTGCGGTGCATCGTGAAGCACTCCGGTGTTTTCTCTCGCCTCCTGAGCAATTCTGACCATCGCTTCTATAAACTGGTCGAGCGTTTCCCTGCTTTCGGTTTCGGTCGGCTCGATCATGAGAGCTCCTGTAACCACCAGGGGAAAGTAGACCGTGGGTGGGTGAAATCCGTAGTCGATGAGCCTCTTCGCGATATCAAGAGTGCTCACTCCCAGTTCCTGCTGTTTTTTGTCAGTGAACACGCATTCGTGGAGCGAGGGGGTATCGAAAGGGAGGTGGTAGTGTTCCCTCAGGGCTGATTTGATGTAGTTCGCATTCACCACCGCGTTCGTTGACACCTGCGAGAGTCCTTTTGCACCCAGGGCGAGGATGTAGGCATAGGCCCGCACGCATATGAGAAAATTCCCGAAGAAGCTTTTTACCTTACCGATGGACTTTGGGAGATCGTAGTTGAAGCGGTAGCTTTCACCATGCCGATCGATCAGCGGGACTGGCAGATAGGGAACCAGAGTATCCTTTACCGCGAGTGGTCCGGCTCCGGGACCTCCTCCACCGTGGGGTGTGGAAAAGGTCTTGTGCAGGTTCATGTGTACGAGATCGACCCCTGTATCTCCGTATCTCACCTTTCCCAGGAGGGCGTTGAGATTTGCCCCGTCACAGTAGACGAACCCGCCTTTTTCGTGCACTGCCTGTGCGATTTCCCCGACGTTGCATTCAAATATGCCAAGCGTATTGGGGTTGGTGATCATGACTGCGGCAACATCCTCACTCATGAGTTTCGCAACCTCCTCCACCTCCAGGAGACCGAAGCGACCGGATTTTACCGGCACAACGCTGAACCCGCACATGCTCACACTCGCAGGGTTTGTTCCGTGTGCGGTGTCAGGGATGATCACCTTCGTCCTCTTCTCTTCCATGTCTTCGAAATACGCCTTGATCATCATCATGGCGGTCAGCTCGCCGTGAGCTCCGGCTGCGGGCTGGAGTGTCGCCCGCTTCATGCCTGTGATGGAACAAAGCCATTGCTCCAGCTCATGGAGCAGCCTGAGTGATCCCTGTACCAGCCGTTCCGGCTGGTACGGATGGGAATAGGAGAATCCGGAAAGACGTGCCACGTCCTCGTTTACCTTTGGATTGTATTTCATGGTGCAGGACCCGAGGGGATAGAACCCTGTATCCACCGCATAGTTCCACTGGGACAGACGGGTGAAATGGCGCACGAGCTCGGACTGGCCTACCTGTGGAAATCCAACAATTTCTTCCCTGACCATGTGTTGTGGCAGGGAGAGCACCGGTTGTTCGTCGGGCAGACGCACTGCAATACGACCTTCGGATCCGAGCTCGAAAATGAGTGGCTCATCGAAGGAAAGGTTGTTGATTCCTGGCAGCTTTATTTTTTTATTCTGCTCGTGCATCATATCTCCTTTAGAAGAGTACAGAGTCTTATAATTTCCTGCTTTGAGCTCATTTCCGTGCAGCTTATCAGGGTACAGTTTTCCAGCTCCGGATAGTAATTTTCGAGCCTGATACCGAAGAGAATTTTTTCATCCAGAAGCCGCGATGCAATCTTATCGGGATCTTTCTCTGTCTCGATGACAAATTCGTTGAAAGTCGGAGAGGAAAACCGGAGCTTTACTCCTGCAAGCTTCGAGAGCGCGGATTTGGCATATTCTGCCCTGCCGTGATTGATCGCAGCCAGGCTTCTGAACCCCTTTTTCCCGTAGGATGTGAGGAAGACTGCGGCGGCCAGGGCGCAGAGACCGTGGTTTGTGCAGATGTTCGACGTCGACTTCTCCCGCCTGATGTGCTGCTCACGGGCTGTAAGCGTGAGCACGTAACTACCATTCCCCTTCATGTCATGGGTCTTTCCCACGATCCTCCCCGGCAGTGCTCTCAGCAGCCCCTGCCTGCAGGCGAGAATGCCGAGAAGGGGCCCTCCGAAACCGGGAGGAATGCCCATGCTCTGCCCCTCTCCGCACACGATATCTGCCCCATAGATCCCGGGTGGTTTGAGAAGACCGTAGGCAATCGGTTCAGTGAACACGACGATGAGGAGCGCACCTTTGGAATGTGCGATCTTTTCTGCATTTCTGAGCTCTTCCACGATACCGAAGAAGTTTGGAGACTGAATCACCACACAGGAAACCTGCTCGTCGATTCGCTCCGAAAGCAGTCCTGTGTCCGTGCTTCCATCAGCATTGTAGGGTATTAAAAATACTTCTTTGTCATTGGCCCTTGCATAGGTCTCAATGACCCTCCTGTACTCAGGATGAAGAGTGGAACTGAGGGCGATCCTGCTTCTCCTGTTGCTCCTGAGTGCCATGAGCACTGCCTCTGCCGTACTCGATGCGCCGTCGTACATGGAGGCGTTGGAGACATCCATTCCCGTGAGCAGGCACATGAGGGTCTGATACTCGAAAATTGCCTGCAGCGTGCCCTGGCTTATCTCCGGCTGATAGGGGGTGTAAGAGGTGGAGAATTCGGCGCGCTCGATAAGATGCCCTACCACCGATGGGATGTAGTGATGGTACACTCCGCCACCGAGAAAACTGCTTGTGTCCCGGAGGGAACTGTTCATCTGGCTGAGCTGCCGCATCTTCGAAATAAGCTCCATTTCTGAAACCGGCTCAGGAAGTTCAAGCTCCCCTTTGAAGCGAAACCTGTCAGGGATGTGGCTGAAGAGCTCATCGGCATTCTCTCGTCCGATGCGTGCAAGCATTTCACGCACGTCTTGGTCAGTGTTCGGTATGTAGCTCATCCTTCGTTACCGCCTTTGATCAGCGTTGTTCGGATTCCTTCTGAACGAGCTCGGAGTACGCGGCAGCGCTCATAAGCTCTTTCAGCTCCCCTTCATCAGACAGCTTGACCTTGATGATCCATCCGTCACTGTAGGGAGACTGGTTTATATACTCTGGATGATCCTCGAGGACCTGGTTTATCTCTACCACTTCACCACCAGCAGGTGCATACACGTCTGCAGCTGCCTTTACCGATTCGACCGCGCCGAAGGACTCTCCCTTTGAAAGGACAGTACCAGCCTGGGGCATTTGTACGAAAACGATATCCCCGAGCTGATTCTGGGCGTAGTCGGTGATTCCGACCCTGGCAGTCCCCCCCTCATTCAGGATCCATTCGTGCTGTTTCGTGTACAACAATTTCTCGGGAAACTCCATTGTGTGCTCCTTTCTTTCACGATGTTCAACTGATAATCAGATGGCGCTCTTTTTGACTTTGTTACGGCCGCGGATTTTCGGCAAGACGCGGACTCGATTGCCCATCTTCACTCCCTATTCCTATCCGATTTCCACCTGCGTCACTGAGAAAATATCATTGCTGCTGGTTTCGATTTTTTTCACCTCTGCTCTGGAGAGCTTCCCATCGATCTGAATCCGTGCACAGGCCCCTTCGGCATCGCTGAATATTACATTTTCCATGGTTTCCACGTTGATGCTTGCGTCCCTGATGACGTCGAGTACCCCGGCCAAAATTCCGACACGGTTTCTGTGGTGCACGGAGAGAGTGTAGCGGGCGGGTGTTCTCACAAGCAGGTTCACGCAGTTCAGCGGCCTTCCCGTGTTCAGGTACTCCTTCACGATCCGAACGGTCTCATCAGCCACCGCGTTCTGTGCCTGGTCGGTCGATGCCCCGATGTGGTGAGTTGCATAGAGGTTTGCCTTCTGAAACATCTCAGGATCGATTGGCCCCTCTTTCACTTCCGGCTCCTGGAGAAACACATCCAGCCCGGCCCTGATTCCCCTTGTTTCCACTGCCCGAAGAAGCGCACTCTGGTCGATTATTTCTGCCCTGGAGGTGTTTATGATACATGCTCCTGGCTTCATCTTTTCGAAGAACTCAGCTCCGATCATTCCCCGCGTCTGCGGGGTGAGGGCCAGGTGCACACTCACGACGTCAGCTTTTCCGGCCAGCACTTGGGGATTCTCGGCATAGGCCACTCCAAGCTCCTCGGCCTTTTCGACTGTGAGCGATCTGCTCCAGGCGATCACGTGCATCCCGAAGGCGTTTGCCCTCGGGAGCATCTCTCTCCCAATCCTTCCAAGACCGATTATTCCAAGCGTGCTCCCGAAAACGCCCCGGGCTTTTGAGAACTCCTTTTTGTTCCAGTGTCCGGTTCTGAGCTCGAGTACGTTGTCCGGAATGCGCCTGTCAAGGCTGAGGATCAGGCCAAAGGCAAGCTCTGCCACCGCAATGGAATTCTTTCCGGGACAGTTGGCGACATACACGCTCCTCTCAGAGGCTGTTTTCACATCGATGGTGTTTACACCGGAACCTGCCCTGATGATGAGATTGAGACGAGAAGCCGCCTCGATCATTTCTCCAGTCACCTGGGTGGAGCGGACGATCAGGATATCGGGCTGCTCCTTCATCAGTGTTGTCTGAAGCGCCTCCTCTTTCAGGCTTTGGTCATAGATGACACTTCCTGCCAGTTTTTCTATTTCGCTGATTTTATCATCTGGAAACTTGTCTGCGATGAGTACTTTCATATTGATCTCTCCTTCTTTCAGATAGCTCAGAATCTGTGGATCAGGAGCCCTGAGCGCAGTTTTGGAGAAAACCAGGTCGACTTGGGCGGCATGATCATGTGGGCGTCCGCCACCGCGAGGAGCTCTTCCACGCTCACTGGAAAAAAGCTGAAAGCAACGCCGCCCTCCTGATCCACCCTCAGGGCCAGTTTTTCGGTGCTGCCCTCCCCGCCGATAAAATCAATTCGTGTGTCGTTCTTCTGATCGATGATACCCAAAACAGGTCCCAGCAGTTTCTCCTGGAACAGGCTCAGATCAAGGGAAGAAACCGGATCAGAAGAGCTGACCTCTGTGTCTGCTCTGGGGATGAGCAGGTACCACTTTCCTTCCAGGTACATGCAGTACTGCCGCCTTTTTTCAGGTACCGGAGATCCTGTTTCCGAGACCTCAAACCGTTGTTTCACTTTTTCAAGAAATCTTTTTCCGTCCAGTCCATTCAGGTCGGCTACATACCTGTTATAGGGAAGTATCCTGAGCTGGTTTGAGGGGAAGAGCACCGCAAGAAAGAAGTTGAGCTCCTCCTCCTCTCGGAGCCCCGGGTTTTTTTCCACCGCAGCTCTGCGCACCCTGCTTGCACCGGCAGCTCTGTGGTGTCCGTCAGCGATGTAGAGCAGAGGCACTTCTCTGAAGGACAATGAGATCGAGGGCAGTTCAGGTTCACGCCATATGGTGTGACGCACCCCATCCTCGGCAAGGAAATCGTAAATCGGTGATCCTTTTGTGCTCTGTTCCAGGAGAGTTTCTGTCTTCTGCTGTGCACGGTAGGTCATGAGCACAGGACCGGCGTGGGCCGAGAGGGTGAGCATATGTCTGAGCCTGTCATCTTCTTTCTCCCTCCGGGTATGTTCGTGCTTTCTGATGATGTCACTGTCATATTCTGAAACTGAACAGCAGCAGGCAAGTCCGGTCTGTTCATGAATGCCGGCCTGAATCCTGTAGATATAAAAGCAGTACTCTTCCTCCTGAAAAAGGATGTCGCTTCTGACCAAGCTCGAGAGGTTTTCCTTTGCTTTTCGGTACACCTCGTCCGAATAGGGGTCCGTGCTGTCTGGAAGATCGATCTCAGGGCGGATGACATGCAGGAAACTCAGTGGGTTTCCTTCCGCAAGGGTTCGCGCTTCCTTTGTGGTGACCACGTCATAGGGAACGCTTGAAACTCTGTCTGCCTTGTCCTGAACGGGTCGGAGTGCGCGAAAGGGTCTTACGGTTGCCATAACCATATCCTCACTGTGGGTTCAATACCTAAATCACTTTAATCGAGAATGCGGCTTTGACGCATTAGGACCTCAATATCACTTTAATCGAGAATGCGGCTTTGACGCATTAGGACCTCAATATCATTTCAATCGAGAATGCGGCCTTGCCGCATTAGGGTTCTTTCACGGGAAACCTGCTCAGCACAATTGCATCGACCTGGAGGGGGAAACGATCGCCGATTCCGAGCTCGTCAATGCGCTTCGATGCTCCTGCCGGACCTGCCTGCGGGATGAGCGCAACCCGGGTCCCCTCACCCGTGTATCTACGGTCCACGTAGGCCATGCCCACCTGAAATCCTTCTGCATCAACGGCGCAGCTCGTCACGTGGCCGATGATCTGCTGGGTCCTCGAGCTCGCAACCCGGTCGCTGGATTTTACAATCCTTACCCCTTTTGCGCTCATCCTGAATCGCATTACTGCCATCCTGGAGGAAAGCGTCGCTTCGAGAAGCGGTTTTCTCCCGATGAAGAACAGTTTGTGAAACTTCACATAGTAGCCGAAACCGGCCTCGACCGGTGAGATACCAAAGCGACCCGCAAGCTCGTGCCCGTACAGGGGGAGACCGGCTTCTGTCCTGAGGGAATCCCGTGCACCGAGCCCTGCAACCCTGAGCCCGTGCGGTCTTCCTGCATCCAGCAGAAGGCGCCACAGCTCTCCTGCTCGGTCTGGATGAACAAAGAGCTCATATCCGTATTCCTCACCCGTATACCCTGTTCGAGCGACCGTGACATCAATACTGTTCAGAGATGCGGATATGAACTTCGTTTTTTCGAGTCTCATGAGCGCAAGACGGTTCTTTTCACGTCCTGCAACTTCAAGAAGAATATGAAGAGACTCCGGACCCTGAAGCGCGATATTTACGAGCGATGCGTCACCTGATTCATCGGTGTCTTTCAAATCCCGTATCCTGACCTCGGAAAGAATCTCCACCTCGGGTCTCTGCCTGTCGATTACCACTCTTCTCGAATTGACTGCCTTCATCCAGGCAAGGTCCTTGCATGTATTGACCGCATTTACCACCAGGATGTATCGCTCTTCGGTCAGCTTGTAGATCATGACATCGTCAATGACCATGCCGTCCGGATCGAGCAGGTAGCTGTACTGTGATTCTCCCGCTCGTATCCAGGGCACGTAGTTCGTACAGAGGGTGTCGAGAAACTGGGTTGCCCTGAGCCCTGAGACCTCGATCACTCCCATGTGGCTGATGTCGAAAAGGGCCGCTTTTTCCCGTACTGCCCTGTGCTCTTCGAGAATGCTTTCATACCTGACAGGCATCTTCCAGCCTGCGAAACTCACCATCTGGCCGCCGAGCTTCAGATGCTCTTCGTAGAGGCAACTTTCAATTGGTTTTTGATCCTTCTCATTATAAATAAAATCGATTTTCTCGTTTGTGTGCTGTGTTGCTTCAGGGAGGTACTGTCGACCGATGAAATAGGGTTTGGAAAGATCAAACTGCCCGGGAAAACGAGCCTGGATCGTTCCAATTTCGACGCTCCCTTTGAGTGCCGGGAGGTGGGAGCTTCTCGCCGTGTCGTCCAGGATGCTCAGTATGCGGCCATCCAGCTCACCCTGCTGCTCGTCCAAATCATGAATCACCACAGGACCGTCAATTTTTTTAAATATATCCTCATCATCGAAGGCAAGGTACCCGTCCGAGAGACCGTTCATCCATGATTTCACCTTTTCCTTTTCATTGCGAGCACAGAGAATGACAAACCCTGTTCCCTGGATTCTGTCTTCTTCCATTCTGTGGAGGAGCACCGGAGCGATGAGCTTCCCCTCCCGGTCAAAGAAAAAAGTCGAAAGCGTATCTCCCTCTTTCATGGATGCAACTTTCTGCGTGCAGATCCCTTCGAAGAAGTACACGGAACGTTTGCCGCTCACAATCAGCGCACTCAATCCTGATGAATCCTTTGCGGGTCCTGTTTGAATTGCCGTGTGTGCAGGAGAATGTTCCCCCTTCAGGTTCTTTACGATCATCCGGACACGTTCTCGCGCCTCAGAGAGAAGATCGAAGCCGATCTTTCCCCTTGGCAGGCTTCCGGTGAGCCCTTCGTATGCAAAAGGCTGCACATTTAAAAGCAGCATGGAAATGACGTCCGCGAGCTCTTCGATTCCTTCCTGGGTGATGCCCCGCTGGGTAATCCATGGAGTACCGAGCCGCACCCCGCTCGCCTCTGCTGTTTCCACGTCACCAGGAATGGTGTTCTTATTGGCTACGATTCCGGCAATGTCCAGTATTCTCACTGCAATCTCGCCCTTGAGCTGAAAACCGCTTTTCGTGTGCACACTCCTGAGATTGATGAGCAGTAGATGGGTGTTCGTCCCCCCGTAGGCAAGCGCAAAACCCCGCTCCCGAAGCGCTTCTGCCAGGTGGGTTGCATTCTTCACGATGTTCTTCTGGAGCGTTCTGAACTCTGCTGTGTGTGCGATCCTGAATGCGACTGCCATGGCCGCGAATTTGTTCACATGTGGCCCCCCCTGCTCACCGGGAAAAATCGCCTGGTCGATCTTTTCCGAGCGCTCTCTGTCTGTGGTCATGATGATGGCTCCCCTCGGACCAAAGAGGGTCTTGTGGGTGGTGCACATGGTGATATGGGCAAAATCGATGGGATTCGGGTACACCCCAGCTACCACGAGACCTGCCGGATGGGAAATGTCAGCGAGGAGGAGTGCCCCCACCCTATCTGCAATTTCCCTGAACAGTTTCCAGTCTGGAGCCCACGGGTAGGAGGTATAGCCGGCCACGATCATCTTTGGCCTGTGCTGCAGGACCTGCGATTCGATCTGATCGTAATCGAGCATCCCGGTTGAAGGGTTCACCTCATAGGAGACGATGCGGTATTCCTTTCCTGACCTGTTGAACTCGCTTCCGTGGCTGAGGTGGCCTCCGTGCATCAGAGACAGACCCATGAGCACGTCACCCGATGAAAGAAACGCGTCATAAATTGCGATGTTCGCAACCGATCCGGAAAGGGGCTGTACATTCACGTAGATATTTTCCGGAGGAGTTTTTTTGGTGCAGAAGAGTGAAGCGGCCCTCCTCCCGGCCAGTGCCTCAGTGAGATTTGCGAACTCACACCCCTTGTAGAACTTCCGGTCAGAGTATCTGCGGAATCGTGAAAGCTGGAAATCCAGATTCGAGAGTGTTTCTTCACCTTCTCCGTCCATCATACTCGGTGGGTACCCCTCTGCGTAGATATTGTTGAGAGGAGACCCCAGTGCTTTGAGAACGGGTGATGGACAGATGCTCTCAGATGGAATTAAAATGATCTTTTCGTTCTGACGGATTGCCTCCAGATCGATTATTTTCGAAACGAGAGGATCGATATCCTCAAGCGTTTTTCCAAACACACGATCTGCATAGTCCATGGTTTTTTCCTGGTGGTCGCTCCAATAGTATACTCATGAAGGAACATTTCGTCAACACATTCTATTGCCGATAATATATTATTATTACATATAAATTACATTTAATGTATATTAAAAAATATTATTTACGAATTAAGGTAAAGGATGGAGATAAATGGCCGAACGCTCGATATCCGTTTCTGCATTGAATTATATCGTAAGCTCTTTCCCGGTAAGCTCTTCCACTAAGTATTGACTGTAAAGAAAATAAATAGTACTGTACAGAACACATCGACGCATGCGAATGAAGAGGAGCGTGAGATGGAGAAACTTCTTTTATCAGGCAACGAAGCTGTCGCTCGCGGGGCGTTCGAAGCAGGGGTGAGGGTGGGAACCGGATACCCGGGGACCCCATCAACAGAGATACTTGAAAACCTCACGAACTACCCTGGAGTATACACAGAATGGTCAGTAAATGAAAAAGTCGCTCTCGAAGTGGCAATAGGATCAGCGCTCTCCGGTTTGAGAAGTCTTGTCACAATGAAGCACGTGGGTCTGAATGTGGCAGCGGACCCACTCTTCACTGCCTCCTATATCGGAGTGAAGGGTGGTCTTGTGATTGTATCAGCAGATGATCCAGACATGCATTCATCCCAGAACGAACAGGACAACAGGAACTACGCAGCCTCTGCAAAGGTTCCGATGCTCGAACCTTCGGACTCTCAGGAAGTGAAGGATTTTACGAAACGTGCCTTTGAGCTCAGTGAGGAGTACGACACTCCTGTCATACTCAGAACAACCACGAGAATTTCCCATTCCAAGAGTGTGGTGACTCCGGGTGTGACAGACCGGAGGGAGGATCTATCTCCAGGGTTCCAGCGAAATATCGAGAAATATGTCATGATTCCATCATATGCCAGACTGCGCCATCTGGCGGTAGAGAGCAGAATGAAACGATTGGTGTGTGATTCAGATGCTCTCGACATCAACAGAACTGAGCTCAGGGATACCTCCCGCGGCTTCGTCACTGCAGGAGTGTGCTACACCTATGTTCGAGAAGCCTTTCCCGATGCATCGGTGCTAAAGCTGGGGATGGTGTACCCTCTTCCAGAAAAAAGATTGCGCGAGTTTTCCCAGAGGGTGGAGAGGCTGTATGTGGTCGAAGAGCTCGATCCTTTTCTCGAGCTCAGGATGAGGGCAATGGGGATTTCTGTGGAGGGAAAGCGCTACTTTCCCATCACCGGTGAGCTGAATCCTGACCTTCTCAAAAAATCGCTTGATGATTCAGGTTTTGAGCAGAAGAATCGAGCTTCTCTGAAAACAGACATTCATCTGCCCCCTCGTCCGCCGCAGCTCTGTCCCGGATGCCCTCACAGGAGTGTGTTCCAGACTCTTTCCAGGATGGGGCTCACGGTTACCGGCGACATCGGATGCTACACGCTCGGTGCACTTCCACCCTTTACGTCAATAGATACCTGCGTCGACATGGGGGCAAGCATCACCATCGCACAGGGGATTGAAATCGCAGGGAATCCTGGAAAAACGGTGGCAGTGCTCGGTGATTCCACCTTCACCCACTCGGGCCTCCCAGGACTGCTGAATGCCGCGTACAACGGGAGGAGCTCTCTTATCATAGTACTGGACAACGGCACCACGGCAATGACCGGTATGCAGCCGAATCCGCTCAGCGGGGAGAGGATCAACGGCGCCCCTGCGGTAAAGCTTGACTATCGGAAACTCGGCGAAGCGGTAGGGATAGCGGCCGAACGGATACGGATCGTGGATGCCTACAAACCGGCGGATATCGAGAAGGAGATCAGTGAGCTCATTGGAGAAAAAAAACTGTCCCTGCTCGTGGTGCAGGGTCTTTGCATCATATTGAAGAGACGTCGCCAGCGAAAGGAGAAGGTGCGGGGTGAAAAAGCCGGTGTATAACATCCTCATGGTTGGGGTGGGGGGGCAGGGAATTATCCTTGCGAGCGATATTCTCACGCGCGCTGCCATGTATGCGGGGCACGACGCGAAAAAGAGTGAAATTCACGGGATGAGCCAGAGGGGAGGGTCAGTGTTCAGCCACATACGGTTTGGGCAGAAAGTGCACTCACCCATAATATCGAGGGGAGAAGCTGATATACTCTTCTCCCTGGAGGAGATGGAGACCCTCAGATGGTTGAATTACGCACACAGCGAAAGCCTCGTGATCACACTTCTTACCAGGATCAACCCGGCTGGCGTGGAACAGTACCCAGGAGGGATACAGAAAGAGCTCGCAGACAGATGTATCAACCTGAAGTTCATCGATCCGCAGCAACTGCAAGGCAAAATAGAAAGCAACAAATTCCTCAACGTTGCACTTCTTGGTGTACTCTCTGGCTCAGTAGAGCTTCCGGAAGAGTCCTGGAAAAGAGCCATTGAGGAAGAGGTTCCAAAGGGTTCCTTCGAGGGCAACTGGAAGGCCTTCTGTACTGGAAAAAAATATTGATTTTACCGCGGAATTTGGTTTTTATACCATTGGAAGTTCTTCTCATACATCATGAAGTGTCGTAACCTGCGCTGTGAGCGCCTTCTTCACGTCATCGACTGATGAAAACGAGGAGTGGAGCATGGCAATTGCGTTCAAGATAAAGGAAATGCTGGGACGCTCATCCTGGATCAGGAGAATGTTCGATGCGGGAAACAAGCTGAAGGAGCAGTATGGCTCAGACCGTGTCTGTGATTTCAGTCTTGGGAATCCCAACATCGATCCGCCTGAAGAGTTTCAGGAAACCCTCCTGCGGGTTGTCAGTGAAAAGAAACCATTCAAGCACTGCTACATGCCGAATGCAGGATACCCCGAGGTGAGGGCCAAAGTGGCTCAGTATGTGGCAGAAGAGCAAAAAGCAGCGATCTCGGAGAAACAGCTCATCCTGACCTGCGGTTCTGGAGGTGGTCTGAACGTTGCCCTCAAGACGCTCATCAACCAGGGTGACCGGGTGCTCGTCAGCAAACCATATTTCATGGAGTACGCGTCCTATGTCGACAATCACGGGGGAGTTCTTGAACTTGTTGAGGGGAAGGGAGATCTGGACCTGGATATCGACGAGATCGCATCCCATATCACATCCCAAACCTCTGCGCTCATAATCAACTCACCGAATAATCCTTCAGGGATGATATACCCGGAAACCACCATCGCTTCGTTGGGCGAAATGCTTCAGAGAAAGAGCAGCGAGGTTGGGAGGAGCATCTACCTGCTGAGCGACGAGCCCTACCGCAAGATCGTGTATGACGGGAACGTTGTTCCTTCCATATGTGCGCATTACAGAAATAGCATCATCGTGAGTTCTTACTCAAAGGATCTTTCAATTCCTGGGGAGAGGATTGGCTGGGTCGCGGTGCATCCCGATGCCGACGATGCCCAAGATCTGATAAACGGCATGATCCTGTGCAACCGGATCCTCGGTTTTGTCAACGCACCGGCTTTGATGCAGAGGGTTGTCCAGCACCTTCAGGGCACAAGCGTTGACGCAGAGCTGTACAGGAGGAAGAGGGATCTTTTGTGCAGCGGTCTCGAAAAACTCGGCTACTCCTTCAAAAAGCCAATGGGCAGTTTTTATTTGCTCCCAAAAGCGCCTGGGGGTGACGATCTGAGGTTCGTCGAAACCCTTCAGGAAGAGCTCATACTCACCGTCCCAGGCCGGGGTTTTGGTGCACCCGGGTACTTCCGCATCGCATTCTGTGTGGAAGATGGTGTGATAGAACGGTCAATGGAGGGGTTTGCGCGGGCTATCAGAGCGTTCAAGTGAGGTCTTTTGCACATATCAATGAGATTCCGGTTTACTCCCCCTGAGACTGTCTTCCCATTTTAGAAGGCTCATTTCACGCGTCAAGTTGTGTGCGCTTTGGCTGGTACCGATGGACAGGAATAAGGCGCAGGACAAAACGAGCTGCGGAACCCAGACAGTAGAATGAGAGAAAATCGAGTCTTTCATATCCTTGTGATAAATCCCGGATCCACTTCCACCAAGATTTCCTATTTCGAGGATGACCGCGAGCTCGAGAGTGAATCCTGTATGCATAGTACAGAGGATCTGAAAGGATTCGAGCGTGTGTGTGAGCAGGTAGACTACCGGGCACGGTTCGTCCAACAATTTCTGGAACAGAGAGGAATTGAAACTGAGAAGCTGGATGCGGTATCCGCGAGAGGCGGCCTTCTCAAACCGGTTGAGAGCGGTGTGTACAGGGTGAACCAGTACATGCTCGACGATCTCCTCTCAGCGCGGTATGGTGAACATGCGAGCAACCTCGGTGCCCTTATCGCGTCCAAGATTGCACGAAACGCCCGTTGTCCTGCGTATATCGCCGACCCTGTAGCGGTGGACGAGATGGAAGAGGTCGCCCGCGTGACGGGCCTTCCTGAGATCGAGAGGAAGAGCATATTCCACGCGTTGAGCCAGAAGTCGGTGGCCCGTGAGATTGCAAATAGGATCGGGCGAGCGTACGAGGACTGCAATTTCATTGTCGCACATATGGGAGGAGGAATTTCCGTGGGTGCACACAGGAAGGGGAAGGTTGTAGACGTGAATAATGCCCTGGACGGAGATGGACCCTTTTCTCCGGAGCGTTCTGGTGGACTTCCCGCAGGGCAGCTCGTACGGCTCTGCGCTGAAGGGATCTTCAGCAAAGATGAAATATTCAGGAAACTGACCGGGGAGGGAGGACTGGTTGCGCACCGAGGATCAAACAGCTTCTCGGATCTCAGAAAGGATGCAGATGGGGGCGACGAGCACGCGAAGCTTCTCTACGACTCGCTCGCCTACAAGGTAAGCCAGGAAATCTGCAAGCATGGGGCAACCCTCTGCGGTGAGGTGGACAGGATCATCCTTACCGGTGGAATGGCAAAGGATTTTCAATTTATTGAGCAAATAAGGGAACGGGTTCGGTATCTTGCTCAGGTCGAGGTCATACCGGGAGAGAGGGAAATGCAATCCCTTGCTTTGGCTGCGCTCGGGGTGCTGAGAAGAAAGATCAAAGAAAAAGAGTATTTGTAAAATAATTGCCATTCTCCTTCGAAAACTGTATAATGAACCGATAAATTTCATCGTATCAGGAAATGGTAGTTCACCGTGATTTGAGATGCGTGGGGAAGAAGGCGCAGAGTGTTCCGAATTATGACACTCATTCCGAGAAGCAACGTTACCGGAAGAGAAAGAAAAGGAGGGGCGTTTCTATGAACGCCGTTTCCTGGAAGCACGCGGTACACACAATACTGGAAAACGCACACAGGGAGGAACGGAACCGGCTGTTCGAGCACGAGGTGTACGAAATCCTCGCTTCCATGGGGATCAGGACTCCCTCCTATGTCTTCGTGCGAGACGAAAGGGACATCACCCGCAACACCCTCTCCCTGTTTGCGAGCAGCAGAATCGTTCTAAAGGTTGTTTCCAGATCGATTGCGCACAAGCAAAAGCTCGGTGGTGTAAGGGTCATCCTGAAGGATCTGGACTTCGTGCGGTACTGCTTCGAAGGAATGAGATCAGATTTCGAGGCGAGAGAGCTGGAACTGGAGGGAGTGCTTCTGGCCGAGTATGTGGATTATTCAAAAGACCTGGGAAACGAGATCCTTCTCGGCTTCAGGGAAAGCGACGCCTTCGGGCCCGTGATCTCCTTCAGCAAGGGTGGGACTGATGCTGAGCACTTTGCTCACAACTTCAGCGCTCCCAACCTCATTCTTGCACCGATAAACTTCGAATGGGCATCAGCCTTGCAGTCATCAACGAGAATACAGAAAAAGTACCTCGACGAGGAAAAGACAGACTACATCTCCAAGATCATCGATACTGAAGTGAAGCTCAGCTCCCTGGCAACGAGCTTTTCCAACTTTTTCCCCGCAGAGAGCCCTTTCGTTCTGAAAGAGTTCGAGATCAATCCTTTCGTCTTCGACTACGACGGAAACTTCATCGCAATCGACGGGTTTGCATCCTTTGCCAAGCGTGATAGTTCAGATCTCAACCTCCAGGTCAAACCGAAATCGACGATGAAACCCTTTTTCGAGCCTGAAGGGATTGCCGTGGTCGGGATCAGCAGTCTGGATAGCGGCAAGTCGGGGAATATAATCGTAAAAAATCTCATCGATCTCGGTCGCAGGGACCTGTACTGCGTGAACAGAAAGGGAGGATCGGTCAGCATCGATGGGAGAAAATTCCCTCTCTACCGGTCGCTTCTCGACATCGAGGCTCATGTCGACCTCGTGATTGTCACCGTGCCTGCAGAAACCACCATACCGGTTGTGGAGGAGAGCGCCCGCAAGGGTGCACGTGCGCTCATTCTCATCCCCGGAGGGTTCAGCGAGGTCAAAAAAAATAGGGAGCTGGAAAAGAGCATATTGCAGATTGCCCAGCACAGCGGTATGCGGGTAATGGGCCCGAACTGTCTCGGGATCGTGTACGCTCCTGAGGGATCGAACAGCGGGATCAACACATTTTTCATTCCAGAGGAAAAGTTCAGGATCAACCTGGAGAGGGAAAAGAATGTTGCCATCCTGAGCCAGAGCGGGGGGCTGGGTATCACAGAGATTTTCAATCTGCGGAACGCCATTTCACCGAAAGTGGTTGTGAGCTACGGAAATCAGCTCGACGTTGATCCATCAGATCTGGTGCAGTACTTTGAAGATGATCCCATGGTGGATGTCATCGCCCTCTACATCGAAGGGTTCAAGAGAGCTGCTGGGAGGAAGTTTTTCAACACAACAGCACGATGCAACAAGCCGATCATCGTATACAAGGCCGGAAGAACTGAGGCGGGGATGAAAGCAGCAGCCTCTCACACGGCGAGCATCGCAGGGGAATACGAGATTGCGAAAGCTGCCATGAAACAGGCGGGCCTCATCGTCGCAGATAGCATGATCGATCATGGTGATTTCATCAAGACCTTTGCGCTGCTGCACGAGTTTGAGGTGCGGGGCAACAGGGTCGCAGTGATCGCGAATGCCGGATATGAAAAGACCTATGCCGCGGACAATATGGGAGATCTTCAGCTTGCAGAGCTGGACAGCGAGACTTCCCAAAAGCTGGAAAGAATCATTCCCCCTTTCGTGAATGTCGACCCCCTCCTCGATCTTACCGCCATGGCTTCTGACGAACTGTTCGCGCAGTGCATCGATATTTTCCTCGCTTCCCAGAACGTGGACGCACTCTGTGTCTCAATCGTGCCTCAGGCGCAGGTGATCCATACGACCGACAAAGAGATCGACCGCTACAAGAAAAATGTCGCTGCAAGAATCGTACAGATCGTGCACCGGCACAGGAAACCGGCGGTGGTCTCAGTGAATGTGGTCTCAGGCGCAGATGCGGTGTACAACAAGTTCGGTCAGGTGATGGATTCAGGAGGAGTGCCCACTTTCCTCACTGCAGAGCGGGCGATGACCTGTTTGAACGAATTTATTCGCTACAAGCTCATCAAGGAAAAAAATCTTATCAGCGAATGGCTGAAATAAAGGATATCCTATGAAGATCGATGAGATAGACTTAAAAATTGTGGACATACTTTGGGAAAACGGCAGAATTCCAAACAACGAGATCGCGGCAAAGCTCTCTATCTCCGAAGGCACCGTTCGCAACAGAATAAAAAAGCTTACAGAGAATAATTATTTACGGGTCAGAGGGCTCATCAACCCGGACGCCGGCTTCGACAAGCAGCTCATCTATGTTCTCGTGACTCTGGTGATGACGAAAAACTGGAAAGAACTTTCCCAGCGTGTGTCTGAGCTTCCGAACGTAAAATCTGTTTCCATGATCACCGGAAGGTTCGACCTCATAATCGAGCTCTTCATCGAGCCGCACAACCTCATCAGCTTTCTCACAGAGGAGCTCTCCACGATTGGAGAGATAAAATCCACCGAGAGCCTCGTAACCATTAAGAATTTCAAAAAGTGGGTCTGAAAGCGGGTGAGAATACTTACTCATCAGCGGCACCATGGAGCGGGGTTTATGCGGAATAAAGAAAAGTTTCATGAATCGATAACAGCAATTTAACACATACCCTCTATAGTACAATAGGTGCACATTTAACGACAGGAGGGAAAGATGAACTGGACTATCATTTTTCGAGGTGTGTTGCAACCGATCCTCTTCTTCGGTTTGTTTCTGATGACCTTCATCAGTATGCTGATCAACATACGGGTTGAGAGGCGCGCGATCGCGAAGCATGAGCGGGACATTGTTCAGAGCGCGAAGCTCATCAAACGGAACTATGAGCTTCTGAAGGAAGCAGCGAAGGGGCACGAGCATCTGCAGAAGGTACTCGAAGGAGAGATGGGCAGAACCGCTTCTGGCCTCGATTTTGATTACGCACCCTTTTCGTCTGCAGGATCGGAAGAGCTCGCGCCGGAGGTGGTAGGAGTACAGAGAGAGATATCCGCGTGAGGGCAGAGAATCCGCTCCAAAAGAAGGTATATGGAGAATCATGCGTCACAAAATCGGACACCCCCAGGCCGCGTTGGCGAAACAAAGGACAAAGCCCGGTGAAACAGATATCTCGCTGGCTCATCGAGCGCCCGATAAGCCACAGGGGGCTTCACTCAGGCGATAGCAGTTGTCCCGAAAACTCAATGAAAGCCTTTGAAAATTCCCTTCGAGAAGGGTACCCCATCGAGCTCGACGTGCAGCTCCTTGCGGACGAAAAGGTGTGCGTGTTTCACGACCTGAATGCATTGAGAATGACAGGCGTCGACCGATTGATCAGTGAGTGCGATACTCTGCAGCTGAAGAAAATGAGGCTTTTGAGATCGGATCAGCGCATACCTCTGCTCTGTGAGGTTCTCTCACTCATTGACGGGAGAGTGCCTCTTTTAATCGATCTGAAGAGCACTGGACGGCCCGGGGCGCTCGAAGAGGCGGTATGGAAGGCCATCTCAGCGTATAGAGGGGAGTATGCGGTAGAATCCTTCAATCCACGTACCCTCTTATGGTTCAGGCGGAATGCTCCCTGGGTGGTACGAGGGCAGCTTTCAGGCGATTTCAGGGATGAAAAAATGGCCTTTCACAAGAAGCTCATCCTCACGCATATGCTCCTGAACTCAGTGACGCTCCCTGAGTTCATCGGGTATGATATACATTTGATGCCATCGCCGTTGCTTTCACGCCGGCGGAAGAGCGGTGTGCCGGTTCTGGGGTGGACCGTGTGCTCGCATGAAGAGTATATGCGCGTTAAACCCCACTGCGACAACATCATCTTTGAGCTGTTCAGGCCTGAACATGATGTATTGAAGCGCTGAGAATCGCATCATGGTTTTTCATCACAAGGGAAAAACGCGGGTAAGCTCCCTCGGATTAATAACGGGAAAGGAGGAATCAATGGGAAAAGAAAAAAAAAGCGATGTGGGATTCATCTCTGTGGGAAAGGAGAGCAGCGAAGGGAGAGAAATCCCTGAAATCGGCATCGGTATGCTCGGGTATGCCTTCATGGGAAAAGCGCACTCCAATGGGTTTCTTCAGATGCCCCTGATGTTCTGGCCGCCTCCGGCATTTCCCAGGCTGATTGCAATGTGCGGAAGAAATGAGAAGGCGGTCAGGGAGGCTGCGCGGCGCTACGGTTTTGAGAGGTACACAACCGACTGGCATAGTATTGTAGAGGACGAGAGAGTAAAAATATTTGATGACAACGGTCCGAACAACGTCCACGCAGAGCCCTGCATAGAGGCGGCCAGGGCGGGGAAGGACATACTCTGCGAGAAGCCGCTTGCACGAAATGCCGAAGAAGCACGGAGAATGCTCGATGCGGTGAAAAAGGCAGGGGTGAAGCACTGCTGTGCCTATAACTGCCGCATGGTCCCGGCAATCCGGCTTGCGAGAAAGATCGTCGACGAGGGAAGGCTTGGAAAGATCTACCACTTCAGAGCTCAGTACCTGCAGGAATGGATTGCAAATCCGGAGCTTCCCCAGGTTTGGAGAACGGTAAGAGAGATCTCTGGAAGCGGAGCGGTGGGTGACTTTTCACACATTGTAGATCTTGCCCGCTACCTCTGCGGCGAACCAGGCGCTGTACAGAGCGTTACGAGGACCTTCATCAAGGAGAGGCCTCTACTTGAGGACCCGAATAAGAAAGGCAGGGTTGATGTGGACGATGCCTTCGTTTCGACAGTCGAATTCGAGAATGGTGCAATCGGATTCCTGGAGGGCTCAAGATTCTGTGTCGGTCGGAAGAACCACATGTATTTTGAGATAAACGGGGAGAGAGGCAGCATCTATTACGACCACGAGCATTTGAACTACCTCCACGTGTATTTCGAGGACGAGGACCCTCCTGACACCGAGGGCTTTCGACAGATCAGCGTGACAGAAACCTACCACCCCTTCATCAAACACTGGTGGCCACAGGGTCACATCAACAGCTGGGCGCATACCTTTGTAAACCAGGCGTACCACATGGTGGATGCCTCGGTGAACGGCACAGAGCTCGCTCCAAATCTGGCAACCTTTGAGGATGGATACAGGGCGATGGTCATCTGTGATGCAATTATCGAATCAGCAGAGACCGGGAAAAAAGTGCACATACAGTACTGATGCACCATGAAGTGAATACAGTCCCTGCCGATGTCCGATCAGAAGAAGGAGACCCTTTCGATCATCGACAGCTCCAGTGTGTGTGCAAACCGGGGACAGTCCGTGCAGAGATCATGCACATACTCATGCGTTCTCTCTTTCGACCCGCCAGTATTCACCACCTCCGCCTTCACGCTCCATGAGACCAAACTCGACCAGGTTGCGGCGCAACCGTGCCGTATCCTCGCTGAATTGACTGAGAATCTCATTCACCTGTTTCTCACTGTAGCGCCGGTTTGGTCTGAATCGTTTTACCACATGCCGCAGAATCGCCTCTTCTTTCTTCCTCTGTACAGGAAACGCCAGCAGGCGTCCTTCCGGGGAAAGAAATGTGTTCAGCACCTTCCGGTCGTAGGCGTCAACATCCACATCTGCGGCCACGGCTGGAAGCGTTTCTTCGGACAACAGGCTCTGCGCGATGGAAGACAGGGCTTTGGGCTCAAGCTGGTACATGCTGTAATAGCTTTCGGCCCGGGCGCTTACCAGTCCAACCCTGGCGAGCCTTGAGAGGTGGTGGGAGACGGTGGAAGATTTCAGTCCCAGCATCTCAGCCAGCTGTTCAACCGAGAACGCTTCTCGAGCCAGGAGGCCGACGATCTTTAACCGGTTGGGATCTGATAACACCTTGAAAAATGCAAGTAATTTTTCAGTCTCAATACTCTCGTTCATTCCGATTCCTGTAAATATAAATTGATATTTATCGATTTAATTATACCCTTATTTGCCGCTTCGTCAAGAGAAAAACATGTTGAGGTGGGGATGGCGGGGCTTCGTTGGACACAGCGGCCTCACCCTGAATCCTCGAGCATTCCAGACCAGTTTCCTCGCAGTGTGTCTCTCGTAAGGCTCTTTTTCAGCAGGTCGAGAAACTCTTCTCTGGGGATCTGCCGTGCGCCCATACGCTCCAGGTGGGGCGAGTACACCTGGCAGTCAAACAGGTCGAACTCCCTGGCTTCCAGGAATCGAGAAAGCTGTATCAGCGCTGCTTTGGAGGCATTGGAGACCCTGCTGAACATGGACTCACCGAAGAAGCAGCTTCCAAGAGACACTCCGTAGAGACCTCCTGCAAGGTTCGTACCTTCCCAGACCTCGATGGAGTGCGCAAACCCAAGCGTGTGAAGCGTTATGTAGGCCTGCCGCATATCTTCCGTGATCCAGGTGCCGGCATGTTCGCGACGCGGTGCATTGCTGCAGGCAGCAATCACCTCGGTGAACCGTGTGTCCAGGCTGAAGCTGAATCGTTGTTTTCTGAGCAGTTTCGCCATGGATCTGGAAACGTGTACTTCTGTGGGAAACAGCACGCATCGAGGATCAGGACTCCACCAGAGGATTGGGTCTCCCTCGGAAAACCAGGGAAATATCCCCTGCCGGTAGGCACTCAGAAGCATGCCGGGAGAAAGATTTCCCCCTATTGCAATGATTCCTTCCGGTGTGGAGCTATTCACCGGTGGGAAAGAGATAACTGCAGTTTCATTGAAATAGGGCAGGTTGAAGATCATTTTTCCTGAACCCTGATCACCACGGTGTCGTTTTCGATATTGGCAACCGCTTTTCCTCCCTTCGACAATTTCCCGAAGAGCACCTCGTCCACGAAGAAGGACTTTATCCTGTCCTGAATGAGGCGACTTATGTTTCGTGCGCCGAATTGTGGAGAATAGCCGGTTCTCGCGAGCCAGTTGCGGCAATCTTCTGTGACCTCCAGATGGATGCCCTTCTCTCTGAGCTGCGCGTCGAAGGTCCTGATCTCTTTGTCGACGATCTGCAGGACAACCTGTTCACTCAACTTTCCGAAGTGTATGACCCGGTCGAGCCTGTTGCGGAACTCCGGGGAAAAGATCTTCTCAACCGCATCAGCGATTGCGTGTTCTGAGATCTCTCCACCGGTGAAACCGATGATTGGTTTTCCGAGGTCCCGCGCCCCTGCGTTTGAGGTCATGATGAGGATCACGTTTCTGAAGTCAGCCTTCCGTCCCGCATTGTCGGTGAGAGTCGCATAATCCATGATCTGCAGGAGGACATTGAAAACGTCCTGATGCGCTTTTTCGATCTCGTCGAGCAGGAGCACCGAATGAGGGGTTTTACGAATTGCGTCTGTGAGCAAGCCTCCTTCCTCATAGCCTACATACCCAGGAGGTGAGCCGATGAGTCTGGAGACGGTGTGCTTTTCCTGGTATTCGCTCATGTCGAAACGGATCATTGGAATACCGAAGTGGGAAGCAAGCTGCCGCGCAAGCTCTGTCTTGCCCACTCCTGTGGGACCGACGAAAAGGAAGGAAGCGACCGGTTTACCCTCCTCCCTGAAGCCGGCTCTGGAGCGTTTCACAGCTTCCACCACCGCACGGACCGCATCGTCCTGGCCGAAAATCACTTTCTCGAGCTCAACTTCGAGGTTTTTGAGCTTGTCGATCTCGGAACTCGAGACGGTCTTTTCCGGTATCCTGGCCATTTTGGCAACCACCTTTTCAATCTCCTGCAATGATACGGTAAGTGGAGATACATCGGTGCGGGCCTCCTTGAAGCACATGATGCGCATGTAGGCTCCCGACTCGTCAATGACATCGATCGCCTTGTCAGGGAGGTATCGGTCGGTGAGGTACTTTGCAGAGAGGTCAACCGCGCTTCTCAGCGCATCTCCTGAGTAGCGGACATTATGAAACTCTTCATACCGTTTCCTGAGTCCCTGGAGTATTTCATAGGTTTCCTCTGCGGTGGTCTCCGGAATCTCGATCTTCTGAAACCGTCGTGAGAGAGCCCTGTCCTTTTCGAAATATTTCTTGAACTCGTCGTAGGTTGTCGAGCCAATACAGCGCAGATTTCCGCTCTGGAGCGCAGGTTTGAGGAGATTGGAGGCGTCCATGGATCCGCCCGACACCGCGCCTGCGCCAACTACCGTATGTATTTCATCGATAAAGAGTATGACCTTTTGGAGTTTCTGCAGGGCGGAGAGTACCATTTTAATTCTTTCCTCGAAGTCTCCGCGGAATCGTGTCCCTGCGATGAGGCTTCCCATGTCCAGGGCGAAGATGCGATACCCGTTGAGAAACGAAGGGACCCGCCCTTCCACGATCCTCTGTGCCAGCCCTTCCGCAAGCGCTGTTTTCCCGACTCCCGGATCGCCCACGAATACGGGATTGTTCTTCAACCGCCTGCAGAGCACCTGGACGATACGCTCCAGGATGTCCTCCCGACCGATGAGGGGGTCGAGCTTTCCTTCACGGGCGAGTTCGGTAAGCTCCGTGGTAAAGGACTTCAGTACATTTTTCTTTCTTGCAGGATACCCAAAGGCTTCCTGCTCCGCATCGACTTCGAGCTCTTCCTCTTCTTCGAGGATACTTCCGTGCGAAATGATCTTGAGAAGCTCATAGCGGGTTACTCCTGCCTTTCTCAGATAGTAGGACCCGAAGCTGTCTTCCTGGTCGTATATGGAAACAAGGATGTCGCCGATGTCCACCTCTTCTTTCTGAGAAGATTCTGTGTGAAACACTGCCTGCTCTATGATCCCCTGAAAACCGATGGTCTGGGTTGGCTCGATACCGGAAACCACCGGAATATGTTTTTTCATATACCGTTCCAGGTCGCGCTGAAGTTTTTCCGGGTCTGCACCGCACTCTTCTATGATTTTAGAGGCTGTTGCAAAGGAGAGTGCTGCATGGAGGATGTGCTCGGGGGTCAGATATTCATGGTGGTGCTCCTTTGCTGCACGATAGGCTGCATTGAGCACTTCCTGAACATCTTTGCTCACCCGCATGGTTTTTCAGGAATCCTTTTCAATGGTGCATTTCAAGGGGAACTCGCGCTCACGTGACATCTGCATCACCTGCAACCGTTTGGTTTCCGCGATATCGTACGGATAGACCCCCACCATTCCACTTCCTTTTTTATGAACGTCCAGCATAATCCTGGACGCTTCGATTACTGGCTTGTGAAAGATTTTCACGATCACCTCGACCACAAAATCCATGGTGGTGTAGTGATCGTTGTGGAGGATGACCCTGTACATCTCGGGTTCTTTGAGCTCCTCGTCCAGATCTTCGAGAATATCCAGGTCCTGGAGATTTGAGTAATCACCCATAGAAGCCCCTTTTCTGCATTAAATTTACTCCTTTTTTCAGCAGAGACAAGCAGGCTTTTCTACATTTCCTCACAGCTCTGAAACAGTTATCATATGAGAAAAGTAAATTATTGGGTGCCCTGCAGGATACACGGATATTCGTGAAATGAAAAATGTGTGCGAGAGGGGAGGGAAGAATTGAATTTTCAAAAGAGCGACAGTGCTGAACAGAGAAGGAATAGAGCACTGCGGTTTGCCATACTCGGCGTGGTACTCTCCTTTTCCACGTTTCTCGGGCTCGTGCACAGGGGCGGCGTTTTCAGGGTGCGGCGGAACGATACACTCGCGGTATTCATTGCAACTGTGGGGGGCACGACAGTGATCGGTGCATATGAGTGGGAACTGAAAACACTCGCTGAAACCGTTCAGCAACGAGGCGGATTTGACCCTGGAGAGATACGGGGGAGAGACAGCTTCAAGGAGGTTTCTGAAGCGTCTGGAGTTTCGAAAAAGTCGCTCATGAAACAGTTCGATCTTTCTGAAGAGGAGTTTGGCAAGCCCATTAAGGATGTGGCAATGGAGAGGGAATACCGGTTCGATACCGAAGATGTGCGGCAGTTTATCTCAGAGCAGCTGAAAGAGTAGATGTGAAGGGGAAAATTCAGTATGTCCGCACGAGCGTGGGTCCGATTCCATGGTGATCTGAAAGATTTTTTCCCTCACAAGACAGAGAGCAATTTCTTCACCTACGAATTCTATGGAAGACTTCCTGTTAAGCACGCAATTGAAAGCCTGGGTGTTCCCCACCCTGAGGTGGATGTCATCCTCCTGAACAACCGATCTGTCGATTTCACGCACCCTCTCTGCGATGGAGATAGAGTCCTGGTATACCCTGTTTTGGAAAAAGTCGGCAGACCGCACCTTCTCCATCTCTGTCCAGAGATTGAGGGAGAACCCAGGTTCGTCCTCGACGTACATCTTGGAAAGCTCGTGCGACTTCTGCGGCTTGTGGGTTTTGATGCTCTCTACAGAAGCGATTTCCACGATGAGGAGATACTCCGGATAGCAGAAAGAGACAGGAGGATCATACTCACGAGGGATATCGGTATTTTGAAGCACAATCGGGCGAAAAGGGGATACTGGCTCAGGGCGCAGGAACCCAGGAAACAGCTCGGTGAACTGCTCCATCATTTCAGACTGTACGGCCGAATGAGACCCTTCTGCAGGTGCCTCCTCTGCAATGGAAAGATAGAAGCGGTGGAGAAAGAGTCGGTTCTTCGGTTTCTTGACGGAGGAATTTCAAGAGAGTACAATGAATTCTACCGGTGTGCATCGTGCGGAAAAATATACTGGAAGGGTACCCACTACAGAGGAATGAAGGATTTTTTGGAGGAGCTAAAACCTTTCAGGAGCTAGGGTCACTTCCGGAGTCAGGGATTATTCAATGGTTGAGGACCCCTGGTGCAATCTCTCTTACAGGAGCCGGGTATGGATTTCAAGGACCATTTTTCGTTCAATTCAACAGAATACCGAAGATACAGACCGGAGTATCCTCAAGAACTGTACGCCTTTCTTCTCACCCATGTGTCGCAGTTCGACTGTGCCTGGGATGCAGCCACAGGAAACGGTCAGGTTGCCCATGCGCTGTCGCGGTACTTCAAAAAAATCTTCGCAAATGATGCGAGTAAACAGCAGATACAAAATGCGCTGCATGCTGAAAATATCGAATATACCGTGTGCCGTGCGGAGGATACCCCTCTCCCGGATCGATCTGTCGATCTCGTGTGCGTGGCTCAGGCGTTGCACTGGTTTGACCATGAAGGATTTTATGAAGAAGTGAGACGTGTATCCAGGCAGGCTTCGGTTATCGCAGCCTGGGCCTATGGCATTCTCTCCATTGACAAGGACATAGACCCGATACTCGGTCGTTTCAATCGGGAGATCATTGCGCCCTTCTGGCCTCAGGAAAGAGCCTTTGTGGATGCAAAGTACGAAACCATTCCCTTCCCTTTTCAGAGATTCAACGCCCCGCAGTTTCACATTACCAGGGATCTTCTGCTTGAAGAGCTGCTGGGGTATGTCTCCACCTGGTCCGGGGTGCGTAATTTCATGAATCAAAAGGGGTTCAACCCGCTGCGCGAGCTCTTCCCCGGGATTGTGACCGCATGGGGAAATACACGCAGAACCCGCCGGGTGCAATGGCCGATCTATCTGCTTGCAGGAAGAGTTCGGGATGTGTGAGGTGAGGACAATCACTGTGAAGAGAATGGAAGGAAAGACATGTCTGATAACCGGGGGGAGCTCGGGTGTGGGGAAGGCCACAGCCCTCGGGCTAGCGAGATTGGGTGCCAGTGTGATGATTCTGTCAAAAGATGCATCGAGGGGAGAGCGGGCTGCTGAGGAGATCCGTAGGCTGAGCTGCAACCCAAATATACGCTCCCTCAGTGCGGACCTCTCTCTGCAGGCCTCGATTCGCGGTTTTGCAGATAATTTCAAGAGGGCACATGGAACGCTTCATGTGCTTGGAAATATGGCAGGTTCTTTATTTCCCAGGATGCAGCTGACCGAGGAAGGGATTGAAATGACACTTGCGGTTGATTATCTGAGCCATTTCCTCCTCACCCATCTCCTGCTGGACCTTCTCAAAGAAGCTGCGCCTGCCCGCATAATCACCGTTTCGGGAGGACCCTGGGTACTGAAGCGTGCACGGATCCACCTTGAGGACATTCAGCTACGGTCTCACTACCGTTGGGCCCAAGCAGCCATGCAGGCGGCACTCGCCCGCTTCATATTCTCCAGTGAGCTTGCAAAGCTTCTCAGAGGAACTGGGGTGACATCGAACAGCTTCAATCCTGGAAAACTGCGATCACGGCTTACGCGGAATTTTCCGTGGTACGTGCGAGCGCTATTCGGAATGGGGAAGCCTTTTCTGAAAAGTGAGTGTGAAACTTGCATATACCTTGCCACAGCGGACGAAATGGAGGAGGTGAGCGGGAAATACATCCTGAACTCGCGATCAATGGAATGTCATCCGAAGGGGTACACGGAACAGACCGCACGGAGGCTCTGGGACGTCAGTAAAAAATTAACAGGAATGAGCTGAAGAAACAAACGGCATTATTCTTGAGATCCGTCCTTGTCGGGACGTGCGAATTTCACGAAATACTCATTCGAATCTGGATAGGATGAAAAATCGGCGCCAACCTTCCGGGTGCGGCAAGGAAAAAATACTTTTTCATGAGTATTTTTACACGTATTGTAGATAAAAAATTTGATCCAACTCATCCATGGGAAAGGGGGAGATATGAAAACAGTTGTCACGGTTGCGATAATCGCTTTTTTCTCTACCGGGTTTTTTGCTGCAGGGGGAGAGATCGGGCTCGATGAATACCTGGAGCTGGTGAAAACTACCCATCCCTTCTTCATAAAGGAAGATCTGAGTGTCACAGTAGAGAAGAAGGGCGCAGAAAGCCTGCTCGGTGCGCAGGACTGGCTGTTCAACGTTACCCCCTCCTACAACTATCTCGGTGAGGCAAGTGCACCAGAGTACGGAGGGCAGAAGAGGATACATCAGTTGAGCATCGATCTCGGTTTGAACAGGGCACTGTGGTCAACAGGCGGACGGCTGGGAGTCGGGTTCAGCAGCGGTTATACGGACAGCGATGCACTTCTCGGGAAATATTTCAAGCACGGAGTTTCTGCAAGCTACACCCACCCTCTTCTCAAGAATAAGAAGGGGGCAGTTGATCGGCTTGCCTATGAGCTGAGCGACTATTCGATTGATCTCACTGAAGTGCAGGTGGTTGAGAACAAGGAGGGTTTTCTCCTGGAGGCCGCAGTGAAATTCCTTGACTGGGCGTATTACACCGAGACAGTACGGATTGCAGAAGATCGATTGGCACTCGCAAAAGAACAGCTCGATCAGACAGAAAAGAAGTTCAAAGCCAACCTTGTCGACAAGGTGGATGTGCTCAGGGCAGAAGACGCAGTCCGGATCGCAGACCAGGTTCTCCTGCAGCTCCAGGCTCAGTGGAAGTCAAGACAGGCAGAGCTCGCAACGCTTGCTGGCTCCGACACGATCTACAGCCAGGGTCCCCGCTTCGATCTCTACAGGCTCGAGCCACTTCCAGGGAGAGATGTGGCTGTTTCCGCACTGATGGACCAGTCGAGAGTGCTTCGAACTTTCGACATTCTGAAAGAGCAGCTTGCCCGGCAGAGGGAGGGCTTGAAGGAGCAGGAGCGCGCGCAGCTGGATCTTACCCTCGCAGGGGGGATATTCGGGAGGGATGAGGAGTTCGGGAAGTCGCTGGAGATCTACAAGCCTGATGCAACCGTTTCTGTCGTCTACTCAAAGCCCTTCGGGAACAGGACGGTGAGGGCTCAGATAGAAGAGATAGATCTCAGGCTCAGGCAGGTCGAAGAGGAGAAACGGAGCACTGAGATCAGTCTCGAATCCTTGCTCATGAGCCTGATGATCCAGATGGCAGAAATTGAAAAAATTATTGAGCTCAACCGCGCACAGATCAGATCGGCTGAAGAAAAAACCAAAGAAGAGATCAACCTTTACAACCGGGGGAGAAGTCAGCTCACTTTTGTCATACAGAGCAGGGACAACGAAGAGAACGCAAAGCTGACCTATGCGGAAAATGCGGCACTGTACCATTCGCTTCGAGTTCAGTACCGCGCACTTTTGGATGAGCTCTATGTTGCTGAATAGCTGTGTTCCCGTGAACATCATCTGGAGTCGATTTTACCAGAGGGATTGTACGAGCTCTATCCAGAGCTGCACAACGTGATGAATGTTGTACCTGTTCCTGGCCTCCAGCCTTTCCCTTTCTCCCAGCTCCCTGAGGAAGACTGGGCGTCTGGAAGCCTCGAGGAGGAGCTCTGCGGCACCCCGCGGGTCTGCATGAAAGAGACTCCTCTCTCCCTCACGCTCGAGGGTCCCCTTTTCGATACTGAGATCTCTGTAGGGGAGGATCTCTCCGGGTCCCTGGATCGGTGGGGACGCAACGGGAATTCCGCAGGCCATGGCCTCGATCACCGGGATGCAGAAGCCTTCCCACTCTGAGAGGTTGACATAGAGGTCAAAGGCGTTGTACAGGTCGTTCATCCTTTTTTCATCGAGCTCCTGTGTGATGAACCGCACCGAGTCTCTCACCCCCAATCGCTCAGCCTCAGCCTCGAGATCTATTCCCTCGTGAGATATGGTACGGTCGGTCTTTATGACGAGCACGCAGTCTTGTCTTTTCGCAAGGAGATAGGAGAAGGTTTCCAGGATCCTTTTGAGCTGTTTTCTCTGCGTATGAGCTCCGACCGTTCCAATGACAAAAGAGTTCTGAAGTTCGAGCTTTTTCTTTACACCCAGACGATCTGCTTTGAGAAGAGGGCGGTAGAAATCGCAGTCCACCCCATGCGGAATGACCGGTCCTATTTTTTCCACACCAGATTTTTTCAAAAGAGAGGCAGTTTTTCCGGTAAGTGGCACACAAACGATGCCCTTGAGCAGTTCCGGATCGATGACATTTGAGAACTGGGACCAGAGGAAAAAGGGAATGCTGAGTCTGTGGGTCGTACCCAGAAAGGAAAACTGGTCCGGATATCCGATCAGTACCGCCGCCTGCGCACCTGTTTTTTCGATGAGGTTTCCTGCACCAAGAGAGAGTTGTTTTTCGTCTGGGAACTGGGAAGGACAGTCACCTCCGGGTTCAGGAATGGGTCCTGAAAGAAATGGAATGACGCCATGTGATTGCATTGCTCGTGCGAGAAGACGGAGCTGACGCGAAAAAGAATTGGCTCGCTCGATCGAAAGCCCGCTCATGAGAAGCAGTCTGTGCAGTTTCATGAACGTACCAAAGGAATATATTTATGAGAATTATGTATTTACTACATTAATGTTATCATTACATGAATTTGACCGTGTGGCGAGGATATCAGTCTGATGGGTGATGAATACCAGGGTATTCTGCTCCACCTGGGCTGATCGGACTTTGTACCATCTCTTGAGCTCTGATGAATTCAGGAGAGGATTCTTGAGGCTCTCGGAGAAGACGGTGCAGAGAATCGAACTGAGAAATGTCTTCTCGTAGTTTTTGTATTTTCCGCGAACCGGGAAGATCTGCCAGTCCGAGCTCCCGAAGTTTTCGATACAGAAGCCGGATTTGAGAGCTTCTGTGAAAAGGATGCTTCCGGTCCGGCTTCCCCCTGTGGGTTTTCCATCGACGAGTCTTCTGTCCATGGAGCGGTTGTATTCGTCAATGAGCGCTTTTTCGAAGGACGCATTCTCAAAACAGGGAAGAAAACAGGTTACTCCATCGTAGTTGATGGAAGAGTAGAAAACACCCCCATCCCGCAAAAACCCGCGTATTCTGTGGAGCGTGCTCTGCACCGGAACGATGTCCAAAAATGCATTCGCAGTCACACAGTCGAACCCTTCCTGCGCGCTCTCTTCGAGCCTTCCGTTAGTGAAAAAATCGCCATGGATCACGGACACCCTCTGGGCCATCCCGGCACTGAACGAGAGGAGATCGCCATCATCCACAGAGACGTGGTCGAAGCGATTTCTCATTTCCTTCTCGATCATGCGGAACGCTGTGCTGCAGTTTTTTTCATCTTTTTCTATTCCGAAAATACGGACGTTTCCCCTGAGCGGGAGAGTGATGAGCTTTCGTATCATCAGCCCCGTTCCCGTTCCCACATCGAGAATGAAAGGATCCCTTTTTTTCAGCAGCAACTGCGAAAAGGAGCTGAACACCCTTCTGTTTATGCTCCTGTAGTCGATCCGCACTTTTGACTCGAGGTAGTCCTGATAGCTGTAGAGCTCTGCCATTCATTCTCCTTGCATGTGTGTTCTGGATCCCTGGAACGCGGCAGATTCCTCGCACTGATTTCCCAGTCGATCCATCGGTCACCTCTTACCGATTCCCGCACACATGGCTCTCGAAAGTCTGGTGCAGCGCACGGTAAAAGCACTCACCGGTCTCTTTCCAGGAAGGAAGGGACCTGGAGAGGGCATGCGCTTCTTGCGACATCTCAGCACGCAGCCGCCCGTCTGAAATGAGTGCTTCAAGCGCTTTGGAAAATAATTCCCCCTTTCTCCCTCTGATCAGAAATCCTCCTGGTCTTCTGATCAGATCGATCTCCGCATCGATACGATTTTCGTCCGGAGAAGTGGTCGTGGGTGGATCAGGAGCGTTCGCATGATCGAGACTCAGCTTCTCGTTTTCTGCAGATCCAGCGGCTGTAATTTCACCAAGTGCTCCGGAATCAAGCGCAATATAGGGAAGCCCGAAGGAGAGGGCCTCCGCAAGGGCAATACCGTACCCTTCGTATTCTGAAGGAAACACAAAGAGATCGCCACCTTGGTATAGTTGCATGAGCGTTTCATCACTCACCGTCCCCACAAAACACACCTTTCCCCCAAGACCTGAGGACTGAATGAATGAAACAAGGCTCTTCGCGTACCGTCTGTCCGCGGTGTCGCTCCCAACCACAGTGAGGCGCCAGTCCTTGTCCCGAAGTGGAACGAGCGCCCTGAGCAGAAAGTCGTGCCCTTTCCGGCGGATGAGATTTCCCACCATCAGTACGTGGACAGTCGTGCTGTGTTCATCCGTTCGATTACTCCTGCTCTGTTCCTGTGTCTTCTTTTTAAATCCCAACGTATCCTTTCCAGGTCTGCAGATTACAATAGGGATGCTTCTTTTCGCAAGCAGTCCTACCACCTCCTGTGTTGTCCTGCTGTTTACCACAAGCATGTGGCTGTTTTTGATCAGGTGCTTCTCGAGAGTGCGTGAGATGAGACGGACGAAGGGACCGACTCGCTCACTGGATTTCAGATGGTGCACCAGAGTGACCATAAAGGGGGGCTTTCGCGCCGCTCCCATCACTAAAAAGGGGAGCGAAGGGTGCACGAGCTCGTCCACAACGATGCAGTCATAGTGTGATCTGGCCTGGGCGAAGAGATACCGGAGCTTCGGACCGAGTGATTGAACAGGTGCGCAGAGATAGGGATATTTCTTCAATTTCAAAATATCCACGCTGTCACCTCTCTCTCTGAGAGCGGAGACAACCACTCTGTCGTAGAGGTATCCTCCGGAAACCTGCTGAATGCTTCCGTAGATGATCAAGAGAATCTTCATTATTCTTCGATCGATCCTGTGAAGGATGCCCAGGCGGTGTCCGACTCCCATACCCTCACTTCTGATCGGTTGATGGTGTGAACCGGGTATCCAGATTTCTTCAACGCGCCTATGAGGGACTCGCAGATGTATCTTGCGGTGTTCTCTATGCTCGTCTGCTTTCCGCTGAAGAACGGGAGATCGTTGAGGAGGCGCCCATCGATGGTGGCGAGGAGCTCAGCGAGTGTCGTGTTGAGCAGATCGATGTCCACACCGAAACCGTCCGGGTTCAGCTCTGCAACGGTGCATATCCACTCCACCACGTAGGGGTGCTCGTGAGGAATCGATTCGTCGCCAAAATCTCCGATGAGGCTGTGATGGGCCCGAAAAGAGCTCTTGATGCCTGTTCTGTACATGCTGTTCCTCCATAGAGAAATAGGAGCAGGTACGTGTGCTCCTGTGCCTGTAACCGGTGTCAAGGAACAAGGACAGCCTGAATGGTCTCATCAGCTCTTTTTTGTATCTGCTCGAAGGCGTCGCTGGCGTTACGGAGCGCAAACCTGTGGGTGATATACTTTGAAGGCCTGACCCTTTCGAGCAGATCGAGGACGCATGCCATCCGTCGTTTCTTGTCCCACCTTCCTGCAAGAGTTGGGTTGATGTTCGATACCTGGCTGCTCCGTACCGTCAGTCTTTGCCTGTGGAAGCGGTTACCCAGCTCGAGCTGCACCTTCCTGGAGCCGTACCACGAGGCTTCCACAGCCCTTCCTTCGTAGCAGAGCGCGTCTATTGCGAGTTGAAGGCCCCTGTCTGAACCTGACACGTTTATCGCCATGTCAACCCCTTTGCCCCCGCTCAGCTTGCGAATTTTTTCCGGCAGGTTGCAGTCTTCAGGAGAAAAAGTTGTGCATCCGAGCTTCTCCGCCCTCTCTCTTCTGATACTGTAGGGGTCGACAGCAATGATGAGGGTGAGCGGAAACAGGCATAAAATTTCAGCCGTAAGAAGCCCGACCGTCCCGAGACCCACGATAAGCGCCCGTTCCCCAATGAGAGGCGAAGCATCCTGGATCACTGAAACCGCTGTTTCCATGTGAGCAGTAAATACGGCGTCCTCATACTCAAGGTCGTCTGGAAGGATGAGCGCATCCTGTTCCGGAACCGCGAAGAGAGTCTGGTGCGGATAGAACGCAAAGACCTTTTTTCCCTCCCCGGTGATTCCCGCATTGATATATCCGTACTTCAGAGGATAGGTGAGCTCTCCCCTCAGGCTTTTCAGAGTGGCGTCCGTTTCCATATCCTCTGGAAGCTCCCCGTTGTAGACGAGCATCTCAGTACCGTGGCTAATGCCGATGAGTTTGGAGCGGACGAGGAGCTCTCCTCTGTTCTTTTCAACATTTTCCTCTCTGATCTCAACAGATCCGGGCCCGGTAAACCAGACCGCGGCTGCTTTTTCACCTTTCAAATCTCATCTCCCAGACAAGATCTGTTCCCATCCTTCTGATCCGTGTACGGTCAGGCTTCATTGAATCCTCAAGCGTGCGCACACCCAGGTCACCAATTGCGGGAATTCCCTCTCCGATGATGATCGGCGCTGTTACCATGATGATTCGTGAGACAACCCCAGCTCGAAGAAATGAGGTGATGAGCTGAGAGCCCCCCTCGATGAGAATGTTCCGTATCCCTTTTTCTTTCAGGCGGTTCATCGCCTCATGGATGTCCACATATTCATGCCCGGAGCTCCTGATGAACTCCACCTCGACCCCTCTCGATTTCAGCGCATCCGCCTTTGGAAGAGGTGCCCCGGGAGCTGCAAGCACAAGAGTTCTGTACCGGTCTGCAGTACGCACGATTTTTGAATCCAGGGGCAGCCTGATACCGGAATCGAAGATGACGCGAAGAGGAGAACGCCTCAGCGGGAGCCTGCAGGAAAGCTCCGGATCATCCTTCAGCACAGTACCGATACCCACACAGATGCAGTCGTGTGTCGCCCTCAGCTTGTGTGCAAGGCGGAGGGTCTTTGCGCCCGAGATCCACTGAGATTCACCGGTGATCGTTGCAATCCTCCCGTCAACGCTCTGCGCAAAGCTGATCGTGATTCCCTCATTCGCATGCATGAGTATGTATTATACCAGAAACGGAGAAAAGAGGATACTTTTTCTAGAAGGTCGGGGAAAAACACTTGTTCCAGATGTTCGTACCTATTAATGTTTCATATTGTAAAATTTTTCTCTGGCTCAGTATACTGTAATTAAAATGCATGGGGTAATGAAAAAAGTGAAAAGAGACTTCAAGTACAATGGGAAATCGAGTCTGTCCTCCCGTACCGTTCTCGTTCCTGAGAAAACACGGGAAGAGGAACCATCAGAATTGAGTATTGTTCCGGGCGTGCGGTTCGTTGCACGGGCGTTGCTTCCCACACGGTACGGCTCCTTTACCATTTTCGGGTTTCATGATGAGAATGAAACCAAAGAAATCACCGCACTCGTAAAGGGTGATGTCGCGGGGCGGGAAGGATGTCCTGTCAGGGTACATTCGGAATGCCATACCGGAGACGTATTCTGTTCGCTTCGCTGCGATTGCAGGGAACAACTGGAGGCGAGCATGGAATACATAGGAACACAACCCTTTGGACTCCTCATCTACCTCAGGCAGGAAGGGCGGGGAATCGGCCTTCTCAACAAGATAAAGGCCTATAACCTTCAAGACAATGGCATGGATACCGTGGAAGCGAACGAATTCCTCGGTTTTCCGGAAGATGCGCGGGAATATACTGTGGCAGCCAAGGTCATATCGATTCTCGGCATCAGGTCCGTCTCCCTCCTCACGAATAATCCGGAAAAGATTTCCGGTCTGGAGCATGCGGGTGTGAATGTCATTGGGCGCATCCCCCTCATCATAGAGCCCAACAGCTACAACAGGAGATATCTTCAGACAAAGAAGAAAAAAATGGGACATCTCCTCTGATCTGAAATTTCCTTCTGCACTCCCCCGTCTCTTCAAGGCGAGCTTTCCGGCTTGCATCCAGAGTTCAAATATGGCCCAGTTTCCTCCGTGTCGAGGTTTTTCCGTACAGTATCCGGTACACCATGTCAAGGAGGAAGGAAGAGCCCAGAAGGGCGACCGTGACGAAACCAAATAGCTCCCGTGCCTGAAGTGGGAGGAATGGGGCGGTGAGCGCGACAAGCGCCCCGGTGGAGAATGCGGCAATGCTCTTTTCAGTCCAGCGTACTGTTCCGGGAAGCTTTTGAACCTCCGGTAAAGAGAGAAGCACGAACACATATGCGTATCGAATGAGGCCTGCTGTAAGTATCCAGGAACCGACGCTCCGGGAAACAGCGCAGATCACTGAAAGCAGAAAAATGAAGTAGGCATCGAGCTCCATATCGAGCTTTGCACCGAAGGGGGTGGAACCCAACCTTCGTGCAACCAGACCATCCAGCATATCAGAAAATCCAGCTGCTGCAAGAAGGAAAAACTCGGGGTACCCCGTGTTCCTGTCTTCCTGAAAAAGTGAGAGAACCACCGTTGCGATGATCAGTCGAATCAGGCTGATGAGATTTGGAACCCTGAACGCATTCTCCCACTGGAGGAGAAGTAAAACCAGAAAGCTTGCAATGCCGTAGGGAATAAAAATGAAAAGCAGCATCATTGCGAGCCGCTCGAAAGGAAACCCGAGCAGGGTGATGCCTGCAGTCAGGCACAGGAAGGAGTGAACCAGGGTCCACCAATGGAAACGTTTATCCTGCTTCTTCATTCCCCATACTCCTCTCGCCCGCCGTTCTTTCTACACTCGAGAAAGTGGTACTCTACCCACCCCTGTGTGGTACATTCGTTCAGGGAAACACCGCCGGTGATGTTGCTGAAAAAGAGTGATCTGAATCCCGCTGTGTGTGATTCCGGTTACCTCCATTCCCAGCCTCTTTGCACGCCAGAGCGCGATACCACCAACCCCACACCCCATGTCAAGAAGTCGAAGGGGAGATTTCTTTTCAGCTGCATGAGATTTGAGCAGTTCCTCGATGAGCCGGTTCACGTAGAGAAGGGCATTCTGCGCACCTCTTACTCCGGGTGCAAAGAGCTTGCGATGGATTGATCCCGTTTTGTTCCCTCCACCGAATCTCAGAAACCGGTTCTTATTTTTCTCGTAGTAGTTGGCCACATCGTTCATGTTGAACCTTTCAGTTGAGGTCCAGTTTTTCATCCATTATCAGTGAAAAGATGGGAAGAAATCTCTCAAGCCCCTCGTGAGGCGGCGGACCGTTTGGAATGAAGCCGGAGGTGAAACCGTGGTCTTCGAAGGGTTCCACGAGCCGTGAGTTTCTACACAGGATATGAACCGGAACGGAGCGTGGCTGCTCCCGTGGGGTTACAGGAAACTTCGGTTGATGGTCCCCGATGATAATTACAAAGGTTTCATCTTCGATAAAACGGGTGAGATAATCCGAAATCGTTTTCATCACGTAACGGACCGCTGCGGTGTATCCCTCGGCGTATTCAAGCCCGTGAACCCAGTTGTTTTTAAAATACTGGTTTTCACTGCGATAGTAGATGCTCCCGTCCTCGAGCTCTCCCCAGATATCGATATAGGCAGGAATTTTATTGAAGGGCGCATGGCTTGACACCAGTATGTATTCAATGAACAAGGACTCCTCTTTTCGCGGTTTCACCACCTTCTGGTGTATGGTATTGATCGTGAACTGATCCGTAATCGGCACAAATGAAAAATCAGGCCCCCTATAATGAAAATCAGCATCATAGAAGTGCAGGTCGAAACCGTAGAAGCGCTCGCCTTCGGGCCAGGGGTTCAAGGTTCCTGGTGCGGCCAGCACCGTGGTGTAGCCGGAATCCCTGAACCTGCTGACCATGGTCGGTGTGTTTGAACCGAGCAGCGATTCATAGGATTCCTTGGAGCGTATCCTTTTGCCGGTGAGAAATGTCGCATCAGCATACCAGGAGTACCCTCCAATGACTGGAGAAGTCAGAAAGCGAGAGCACATGTGGTATCCTGCAGAGGCGAGCTTTTTCTCCGTTTCGATGAAGAAGGGCTCGAGAATACGAAAGTGGTCTTCCTTTGCAAATGCAGTGTAGCCGTAGGATTCGATGATAAAGAGAAAACTGTTCCGCCCTGCAAGGCGGCGGAATGGACCATGGAAGGTTTTATGTTCTTCTTCAATACTGGTGGCAGGTTCTGTTTCAGCGCGGGTTTTTCCATCAAAGCTCCGGAGGATGAGGGTGAAGCCGTTCGGCTCGATGGTGCGGACGGGATCTATAAAAAGAGTGGGAACCAGAAATACTGCAAGAAGCACGGCGTAGGTTACCCATGGGTGCGGTATTTTTCTCAAAGAGGCCCGGATGGCCTTTGCGAAAAAGTAGAAACTGAAAAAGATCCCACCCAGCAGGAAGGAGAACAGGAACACGAAGAGGGCGGATTGCACGGGAGAGCGGGTTTCGAAAAGGAGCCTGATAAACTCGGGAAAATATGGAAGATCCTCCGATGGCTGGAAGCTTCTCCGGTACAGATGACGCGTGACTGTTTCTCCGATATTGAAAAAAAAGAGGCAGAACATGAGGAGCGCGGTAAGTATGAGAAAAACCCTTGTATCACTGTTGGTTATCCGGTTGAAGATGAAGAGAACCGTGACCACAGAGATCAGCTCGATCGAGGGTTTCAGTAGAAAATAAAACTGGTACGTGGGAAACCAGAGGTATATCGTCAAAAGGCTGTTCAGAAAAAAAAGCTGGGCCACGAAGAAGATGAGATTCTTTGTTCTCTGAGCAAAGCTCCTCTCTGCGTTCTCAGTAAAGTCAGAACCCATTTTTTGACCAATCCTATTGAAAATTCTCTACAAGCTCTCGGGAAATTCTCTCATCCCGCTTCAACGGGAAATCAAAACCGGTGGAAGGAGAACCCGAAAGGAGTGCGACTGCCGCGTATCCCACCACACGCTCCTCTGAAGCGCCCTCGATACCGGCGTCCGAGCTCACACTCCTGTGGAGCAGGACCGCCTCCCGAATGCCGATGGAAGAGGCGATCTTGAGCCCCACATAGGCTGCATCGATGCCGCACATGGCACAGGCCAGATTTGGAATGCCCCTCTTCATGATTTCTTCCTCTGTCCTGAGAAGCCGGGCAGCGTTCAGGGACAGAAACGCATCCACTATCTCCCTGTCGCAACGGAGCGCGTCCTGTTTTTTCGGAAAGTGAGAGAGGTCTGAAGAGATCACGTAGAGTAATTTCTTTTTTTTTGATATTTTCCCAACCTCATGAATGATCGCAGCTGCAACCGTGTCGAGGGTTTTCACATCACCCATCACGAGGATGGGAACAATGGCGAAGTTGCCCACTGCAGCGCTGAGGAAGGGCAGCTGCACTTCGAGGGAGTGCTCCGGCAGGTGGGGAAGCTGTTCTCCGTTGATCAGATCCGAGCTTTTCACGAGTGCTTCCGAAAGCTCCCTGTCAACCGGGACAGTACCCCAGGGCATCCGGAACCCCTTCCCGCAGTAGATCGATGCACCGTTTACCATGACTCGATGGGGGGACCCGAGGAGGACCACCGTGTCGTAATGGGAGCCAGCGATCTCTGCGTACGCATAAGCCTGCGTTCTGCCGGAGAAGAGGTAGCCGGCGTGGGGTACGAGAATCATCTCAACCGGGTCATGAAGAACTGTTCGTGCCGGATCCTCCCGGACAGACTGCAGGAGGCTGTGCACAAGCGTACGGAGCTCCTGCGGGTCAGATGGATAAAAGCTTCCGGAAACCACGGGTGCGCGAACAGCTGCGCTGCTCAGGTGTGTAGGAGCCTGTGTTTCATCTTCAGACCGTGCTCCTTTGCTGCAGCATGAAAGAAAAACCAGCACAGTCATTGCAAGGATCGGGCATATCTTTGTAAAGGATTTTCCCATATTTTTATCCTTTTAAAGAATATAGCCCACTCAATCCTCAAGGGAATAATTTTTCTTGCCTGCTGCTCATTCACAGAAAATTCTGACTTTTTCCTTTCCCTCTACATCGATCGTGAGGTCGTTCAGCTGCTCGATAATCTCATCGAAGTCTTCGGGTTTTAATCTCGAAAAATCGACGTCTATTCCTTTTTCTGTCAGCGCTTCATTCACCCTGGACTGGGCCTCTTTTGGTATGAAGGACGCCCATTTGAGCCCTGCCCGAATCAGCTTGAGCGGTACCCGGATATTGACTCGTTCGCCTCTCTCGTTTGCCGCGTCAGGCTCGACCAGCACCCGGAGATACCGTAGCTTTGAAGAGGGGTTCTCATGAAGCTGCGCGTCTCTCCCTTCGAGTGCGTTCAGGAGTCTCTCGGCCTCCTCAGCTGCGATTTTTCCTGAAGAGAGCATCTCTAGGATTTTCCTTCTTTCTTCACTCATTTTTTTCCTCCAGATTTATACAAGAATTAGATGTATCACTCTACCCAATTTTCTTTCTGCACTCTCATTTTCATGTACAGCGGTATCATTGGACGCCCCTCAGTTTTTCAAGGGCCTGCTCAACGGTGATGTTTCCTGAATCGAGCTGGTCCAGAATTTCGCTTTTCGACGCTGGTGGATCTATCTCTACAAACTCGAGCTGTTTTGCAATGCTGTTCAGGCGGTTTTTCACCGTAGGATAACTCTTCCCGAACATTTCCTCCATCTCCTTGATGGAACCGTGGCTTCTGAGAAACGCCACGATGAATATCTGGTCCTCCAGGGAGAGCTGGGCGAGAGGAGGCAGCTCGAAGCTTCCTTCGAGGGAGATGTTCTCCCTCACGATACGGACCTTTTCCACCGTGATCGGAAGCCCCTGGGTCATCCTGGTAAGTTCAAACCAGTCGTGGATCATCGCTGTTTTCCTTCCTGTATCGAGCAATTGTATTCAAATTATCATGAATAATAAATAAAGTCAATATAAATATTAAATAAATTAACTTTTATATAATAAAAAATTAATAAAATTAATATACAGTTTGTTTTTTAAAGCAATTTACCTTTGGGGATGACAGAGGTCCAGGTTTATCTGATTTGTTTTGACTGTGGATGGTTCCCTTCTTTCAGGATCGCATTGATGATTCGCCAGATCGCGCACTCCATGCAGTTGTACAGCACAAAGCTCAAAAGCCCGTTTTGTATCAGCTGCCCCTGCTGGAACATTCCCCCTTTCGGAATCAACATGATTATCCCGAGCAGGGCAATCGGCTTCATGAGCGCAAGAATTTTCCCATTGTATTTCCCGTATCTGGAATACAGCGAGTAAATGAGCAGCACGCAGGGAAGCAAAAAGAGCAGCGCGAGGGGGAAAAGGAGTGCCTTCGCATTGAAAGTATGCCCTCTTTCAAGCTGCGCCTCGAGAAAGAGAGAGAAAAAAATCGCAACTCCGAGCAGAAGAGAAAAGGCTGTAATGGCTATGAGTATCAATTTTTTTTTGCTCATGCGCACCTCCCGGAGTGTGTGTCATTACGAGAAAAGAGGGCGGCATTGGCATTTTTCAAAGACTGAGGAAAACCCGTGTAGAAATTGACACATCAATTGAGAGTTAAGGGTTGGTGAAAGAACCGGGATCCTTTCTCCGCTGTAACAGCTGTTTCTATTTTATTTTTTCACACACTCCTCTATAATAAGAATGTCCGTCCGGAAGGCGATTGTCAAGGAGTTTTCTCCTATTTCCTTTGGCTTTTGGCAGGTGGCCCTGTATGTCTTGTGCGAAACTGGAAGAGTTCATACAGGACGAAAAGACCAGAGAAGAGCTTTTCGATCCTGGAAAGCGACTTGTGCTCATAATCGGTGCCACCGACACCGGGAAAACTACATTGGTCGAGAGAATTGCCGATCGCCTTTCAGCGAATTGGAAGGTGGGAATCGTTGATCTCGATGTGGGTCAATCCCATATCGGTCCTCCCACGGTTGCTGCCTGGGGAAGGGTGGGCAAGGGATTCCGCGGCTGGTCCGAAATACAGACCGAAGATTTCTACTTCACGGGTGCGGTTTCACCTGCTGGAAACCTCCTCCCCATGCTGACCGGATCACTGATGATGACGGGCGCTGCATGCGCTGCGTGCGAGAAGGTGCTCGTGGATACCACCGGGCTGATACAGGAACCCTGGGGGCGATTGCTCAAGCAGTATAAGATCGATCTCCTCAGCCCGGATCTCGTGATTGCCCTCGAGCGTGGGAATGAGCTCACCCACATTCTTGATGGTTTTGCTGGACAGGAAAAACCACTCATCCAGAGGCTCACCGCACCTGCGCAGGTGAGGGAGAAGTCCGCCACACAGCGGGCACAGCTCAGAGCATCCCTGTTCAAACGCTACTTCACCAATGACCGGTTTCTACGAGTTTCCCTTTCGGGGATTGGTCTGCGGTTTACCGGAAAAAACCGCTGCACTGCCCAGAAACTTATAGGGAGAATCGTGTCCATTCGGGACGAAAAAAATAAAGACCGTGCGCTCGGGGTCATCGATGAGTTCGATGAGAAAGGGAGAACACTCGTGCTCCGCACTCCACTCTGCAGGGAAATACAGGTCTCTTCCCTTGTGGTAGGCGAGGTGGAGGTTGAGCTCTGAACCCAGGGAAAGGAAAAGTCGTGAAAGAAGCGCTTCTCTATGAGAAGCTGGAAGGGGGAAAGGTGCGCTGCAATGTGTGCAGGCACCGATGCATCATTCCGGACGACGGCGTTGGATTCTGCAGGGGGCGATCCAACCGAGACGGAGTGCTTCACTCGATTCTCTACGGGATGGTGTCATCGGCACACCCGAACCCCATAGAGATGAAACCGCTCTACCATTTTTTCCCTGGAAGCCTGTGCTTCTCGATCGGGAGCTTTGGATGCAACTTTCGCTGTCCGGGATGCCAGAACTGGGAGATCTCAAAGAAATCCCCCTATGAGGCAACGGGAATCCTTCAGGAGATCTCCCCGGAGCGGTCGATAGAGCTCACCGTTCTTACTGGGTGTACAGGGATTTCGTGGACCTTCAACGAGCCGACGATCTGGTTTGAGTATACCCTTGAAACAGCGATGCGTGCAAAGCAGAATGGACTGTACACCGCCTACGTGACGAACGGCTACATCACCCCGCAAGCACTTGCGCTCATCAGCCCATACCTGGACGCCTTTCGTGTCGATGTAAAAGGATTCAGTAGCAGAACCTACAGAGAGGTTGCAGGGGTTGATGCACTTGCAGGGGTGCTCGATTCGACGGTCCGCGCGAGACGGATGCACGGATTGCACGTGGAGTGCGTGACGAATATCACTCCTGGCACAAACGATGACAGGCGGGAGCTTGCAGCACTTGCCCGGTGGATCGCGGTGGAGCTCGGACCTGACATCCCCTGGCACGTCACCCGCTTTTATCCACATTTCGAGCTTGGAGATGTTCCGCCTACCCCGGTGTGCGAACTCGAAGAGGTCAGGGAGATCGGGCTTGAAGCCGGGCTCAGGTATGTGTATCTCGGGAACGTACCCGGACATCCTGCACAGGATACCCGGTGTTTTCACTGTAACACTGTGCTGATAGAGCGAAGCGGCTGCTCGATTGAAAGAAACAGACTCAGGAATGGACGCTGTCCCAGTTGTGGAGAGCATATCTATGGAACCTTTTCTGCCTGAGGGAGAACGTGCAGCTGGAGCAGCCCGGATAAAAGAAAGCTCGTTTCATATCAACCGTGCACATCGCCCGCAGAATTCGGGTCCCTTTCTGTCCGTATCATGAAGGCTGTTTGAAAAGAACATCACACATTTTGGGTTAGAGCAATGCCTACATCCGTAGGTGTGTCCCAGCTCGTGCACAGCCTCGGTGAGCACCCGCCTGAGGAAACGTGCTCTTTCTCCACTGTTTGAAAGCCATGCCTTCCATCCACTCACTTCTGATCCATCGGTTTCGGTGATTCCGCTAGAAAAATCGCTGTGCCCATGTGGCAAAAGACGGGCGGTTGATATGATCGCGCCTCTCCCAGTCGCTACGCCGAACACGAAGTTCAGTTGGGTAGTGTCGCATAGGAGAATATTCCCCTTTCGACCTTGAGAACAATGGTGTCAGGTCAGATGCAGGGATACAGGATTCTTCAGGCAGCGGTTGCAGCGGGTGAAAATGTAGCGAATGACCCGGTCCCTGCTGGTTTCGGGTATCTTTTTGAAGGCGACGTGGAGGGCTTTTCCCTCTTCTGAAAGCCGAACCACCCGACAGGGAAGAATCAAACGTTCTGAGCCCGGAGGAGAAAACAGCAGGGTCAGGTCATCCTCCTCATGGAAGCTCATCCCCTCGTTGAACAGACGAGCCCCACCTCCTCCAAGGTCAAGCAGGGTGGTACGAACAGGAAACCCAGCAAAACCCGGAGATTTCAGGAGCACTGGCAGCCTGAGTGATGTCCTGTAGTAGGCCCTCCTCTGCAGCCGTCTGACCTGTTCCGAGTGCGCCACGCAGATGTAATCGCCTTCTCTTCTCAGAACACGGCTCTGAAAGGAGAAAATGCCCGAGCTTTTGAAAAAGGAAACCGTGACTGAGGTTCCCGAATCAGCCAGATCGAAGGAGCTCTGCACTCTGATGGTGATCGAGTCGGGCAGGACGTTCAGTATGATCCCCTGCATCCGAATACATCCTCCAGGAGAGAGGAAAACCGTCATATGACATGGGAGCTCGGCGCTGGAGTGGGGAATCTGCTCCGGGTCCTCTCTTTTGAATCCGAGCTTGCACCTGAGGGAGGAGAGCGACTGAGCAGAGAGAAGTTTCTCACTCTTGAGCTTCCGGACGCAGAAGTTGAAAACCGAATGGTCTTCAAGGAGAAGATGTATCTCTGCTGGTATCTTCAGATATGAGGCGAGCTGTTCCAGCAGGTGGAGCTCAGTGGAGCTCAACGCTTTTCGTCTACTGATCCGCATAAATGCTCTGCGTCCCCTGCTCAGAAGGTTTTCTCTGATTCTGTGGAGCTGTACCAAATAGACTGCGAGAAAAACTGAGAAGAAGGAGAGGACCAGAAAGATGAATAGAGCGATCTCCAGTGGACTGTGTACAAAGCCTTTGGCGATCTCCTGAAAAAGAATGGCAAGCTTCTGCTCGCTCAGGATGAACATGATTTTTCCTCTTAATTTGCACTTTTCAGGCTAATAAGGGAAATACTTCGCTTTCTGAAACCCGAGATATCGATCAGAAATGTAGTTGAGGGGCTTCGATGCAAGGATGAAGCTCTCAGAGAGTTTGAAGAGCACCTCGCGAAGCTCCTGTAACTGCGCTGGGTAGTTGAGCTCCGCAGCGTGCTGTGCAGCCCTCTCGTAGAAGAAGGCGCCCCATTTTTCCATTCCGTCTCTTCCCCACTGCGCGATGATACCGAGCCTGGCGCGGCTGAATGAAGAAACTGATTTCTGTGCGTCTATGTGCTCGGGGAATATGCCGGTGACGAAAAGGCAGATGTCTGCGATCCGCTTGTAGACGCCGAAGCGCTGACTCTCCTCGAGCATCTCGCTGTATTTGATCAGGCTTTCGATATCGAAGTCGCTGAATCTCAACTTCCTCCACACACCCTTTTTCACCCGTACCGGTATGCTCACACTGTGTATTTTTATAAAGGAGACGAGCATGTGGGTGAGGTAGGCTGATACTCTCTTCTCTCCCAAAAGCTCCACCACGGCCCTGCTGTCGAATACCGCCATCTGCTGCCCTCTGCTGCGCTCGATGGTGTAGCTCTGATGCTCGAGCTCATGCCGCGTCCGTTCCAGGAGAACGGTGAAAAAAAGGTAGGGGGACACCTTTACGAAGGATTCATCGTCCTGTGTGAGGGTATTGAGAAGCCGTTCGTCAAGCAGCATCCCCCTGAGTATTTCTCTGTCCTTTCTGAGCGTTCTCACCATCGCCTGCCTTTCTCGGCATTCAGGGATAAGCAGTCCTATGATGAAATGCAGGTCACTGTCGGCAAGCATTCCCGATATATCGCTCATCTGAGTTTCACCTCCATCACGACCGGTGTACCTCTATATACTATTTTATTACAGGAAAAAGAGTATTGTAAGGGAAAATTTTCTTCTCACTTCGATATGTTGACATTATACCCTCCTGGGTGTATTCTGTGAAGGGCCTGAGCATGGCTGCAGTAGCGACGAATGAAAAAGTCTCTCCAAAAGGAGGTATCACAATGGTGAAGAAAGTATTTTTTTTGACAGTTCTCGCATTGTTCGCAGCTGCTTCTTTAGGCTGGACAAGCGGAGAAAAAGGGACCGGAGCTGAGGAAGCCGGTGGAGGCAAAGAGAAGTTCAAGGGTGAGATCACCATCGGTGGTCTTCTTCCCTTGAGCGGGGATCTTGCAGTGTACGGTCAGACCGTGCAGAAGGGGATAACCCTTGCCGTTGAACAGCTGAACGAAGCAGGAGGACCCCTTGGTATGCAGCTGAAGGTCGTGTTCAGGGACACGCAGACCGATCCGACTGCTCTCAGGGATTCCGCGGAGAAGCTGGTAAACGTGGACAAAGTGCCGGCGATTGTTGGGCCGATGATTCGCTCCGATGTGGCTACACCGGTCGCAGCACCAAATCATGTGGTGCTCATCTCACCCTCCAACACGCCCACCTGGGTCACCACGCTGGATGATGATGACTACACCTTCAGAACTACCGCATCCGACGCGATACAGGGGAAGGTGCTTGGAAAGCTCGCCTGGGACAGGGGGTACAGGACTGCTGCGGTGCTCTATATCAACGATCCCTACGGCGGAGGACTCGCGGAGAGCACCAAAGAGTGGTTTGAGAAGAGTGGAGGAAAGGTGCTCGGAATGGCTGCCTATGATCCGGCGAGTGTCGCCTACAAGATGCAGCTGAAGGAGCTTGCAAAGGGAAATCCGGATGTGCTTGTGCTCATCGGCTATCCAGAAAGCGGTATCGTGATCATTCGGCAGGCACTCTCCGATGGACTGTTCGATCAGTTTCTCTTCCCCGACGGCATGCAGTCCGAGCAGATCATCGACTCGATCGGAGGTGATTACCTGGAAGGAATGTACGGAACCGGTCCTGGTGCTGCCGACACTCAGTCCTATAAAAACTATCTCGCAGCCTATGAGAAACGCTTCGGGGAAAAACCGGCCACCGCGTACACGGAGAACGCCTATGATGGTGTGGTGATAATTGCGCTCGCAATCCAGGCCGCAGGTATGGACGCCTTCAAGGCTGATCCCGGAAAGGCGGTAAGAGACAACCTGCGAAAGGTATCCAACCCTCCGGGGGAGAAGGTGACTGCAAGTGTTGAAGGTTTCAGAAAAGCCTTTCGGCTCATAGGCGAAGGAAAGGACATCGATTACGAGGGAGCGGCAGGTTCGATTGATTTTGACAAATTCGGTGACACGGTTACACCGATTCTCATATGGAAAATAGAGAACAACACGATCGTTCCCGTCGAGTCGGTCATTTCAGAATGAAAGAGACTCTGTCCGGATAGATGCTCTTGAGTCTATCCGGACTGGCATATGGAAGTGGGTATGTCAGGCTTGATACTGAGGGTGGAGAACATCACAAAACATTTCGGTGGTGTGTATGCAGTGCGAAACTGTTCGCTCGAGGTACAGGAGGGAAGCATCACCGGACTGATAGGTCCGAACGGCGCCGGCAAGACAACCCTTTTCAATGTAATAACTGGTTTCTACACACCCGATTCAGGCCGGATATTGTTCAGGAATGAAGATATCACCGGTTTCGACCCCCACGAAATATTCAGGAAAAAAATCTTCCGTACTTTTCAGATTGCACGTGATTACCGGGAGATGTCGGTACTGGAAAACTTACTGCTCATACCCTCAAACCAGATCGGTGAGAAGCTGTGGAACGCATGGTTCAGAATAACGAAGATCAGGCGGCAGGAAAACGATAATATCAAAAAAGCGCTCGACATCCTCAGGTTCATCGATCTGGAGAAAAAAAAGGATATACCGGCAAAGTACCTTTCCGGAGGCGAGAAGAAGCTTTTGGAAATCGGACGCATGATGATGGTTGAGCTGGAAATGGTGCTGCTGGATGAACCAGGAGCCGGGGTGCCTCCGCTCCTTCAGAACAGGATACTGGACCATATACGGGGGCTGTCAAGAGAACGTGGTCTCACGCTCTTTATTGTGGAGCACGATATGGATATCATCATGAATATTTGCGATCTGATCATCGTGATGAATGACGGCGCGATGCTCGCAAGCGGGACCCCTGATGAGATTCGAAGAAATGAACGGGTGATCGAGGCCTATTTGGGAACACAGCGCACATCGGATGGGAAAAAATGAGCACCATTCTCACTGTGGAAAGAATAACTGCGGGATACGGCGCTCAGGACGTGCTGTTCGACGTATCAGTGTGCATCAGTTATGGTGAAATAGTTGCGATAATAGGACCGAACGGGGCTGGAAAGTCGACCCTTCTGAAGGTAATCGCAGGAATCGTCAGGCCGAGATCCGGCAGCATTCTTTTCAAGGGCATCGCGGTCCTGGGGATGAGTGCACAACAGTTGACTGCACGTGGGCTTGGATGGGTTCCCCAGGAAGACAATATCTTCCCGTCACTCACCGTGCGCGAAAATCTCGAAGTCGGCTCCTATCTGTTCAGGCAGGACCCCAGAAGACGGATTGACGAGGTGTGTGATATCTTTCCGCAGCTCAGGGATAGGATGAAGCAGTCTGCAGGGAGTCTCTCCGGTGGCCAGAGGCAGATGCTCGCAGTGGCACGGGGGTTGATGATGCATCCGGACCTTTTGCTTCTCGATGAGCCGACAGCAGGCCTTGCTCCGAATCTTGTACAGATGATGCTTGAGAAAGTAAACGAGATCGCACTCAGGATGGGAAACTCTGTGCTGCTCGTGACGCAAACGCTCGATGCCCTGAGATTATCGAGCAGGGGATATCTGCTTTCAGCAGGAGGCATAAAGTATGAGGATACAACTGATGCGCTGCTTTCGAACAGGGAGGTGAGGGACCTGTATTTCGGCGGTTAGAGTACACCGCTGACTGTGGTTTTCAGAGAGTTGAAAAAGTTCTCCCGGAGGATCGCCCAAAGGTGATAGACCTTCTTATCAGTGGAATCATCTATGGCAGCATCATCACCCTGGGGGCAATCGGCCTTACCCTGATGTCGGATATCCTCAACTTCTTCAATTTTGCATACGGTGATTTTTTCACCCTGGGAGCTTTCAGCACCCTTGCCTTCGTCAGCTTCCTGCCAGATATGGGTGTGTTTCCGGGTCTCAGTTTCGGTTGGAGCATGGTCATTGCGATCTCCCTCTCCATCCTGGTTACCATTGCGATCATGCTCCTCTTCGATTTCGTCTTTTTCAAAAGACTCCGGGAGCTCGGGGTAACCTCCCTTTTTATGTCGCTCGCCTCCCTCGGGGTGTCCTTCATCATCAGGGCAGTCATCAACATCGTCTGGGGACCGAAGGTCCGCTACTATTCCACCGCGATTCAGATCAGCAGGACGCTCCCCTTCGGAATCCACATGAAGCCTGATGAGATGGTGATACTTGTTGGTGCGCTCATACTCGTATTTGCCGTTTTTTACTATTTGAAAAGAACAAGGATGGGAAGGGCAATGCGCGCCGTTTCAGACAACAAGATACTTGCCCAGGCATCGGGAATCGACAACAGAAGGGTAATCATGTGGACCTGGATCATTTCAGGGGTTCTTGCCGCGGTTGCAGGGACCTTTTTCGGGATAGAGGTTCAGCTCAGTCCCACCATGGGGTGGAACTTCCTCATTCCTCTTTTCGTGGCGGTGATAATGGGTGGTGTTGGGAGCTTCTGGGGGGCACTCCTCGGGGGTATGACAATCGGTATCGCAGAGGAGCTGATCACAGGAATGATACAGAACACATTCAATCTGATGCAGCTGCAGGCAAACATATCGGTGTACAAACCGGCAATTGCCTTTGTATTCGTTGTCATCATTCTTCTGCTCAAACCCTACGGTATATTTGGAAAGAGGAGGGGATGAGCCATGATCAACTATGTATCCTCCTATCTCGTTATGGCCTGCATTTATGCAATCATGGCGCTTGCGCTGAACCTCCAGTGGGGGTTCACAGGGCTGATGAACTTCGGGATCGGCACGTTCTACATGCTCGGTGCGTACACCTCGGCAATTCTCACGGGCATGCCCTCACCGGATCATCTGGGGGGATTCGGAATCCCGGTTCTCATCGGATTCATCGGTGCAGCGGCAATCTCCGGTCTTGTTGCCTTCCTGATATCCTTCCCTGCGCTGAAACTAAGGGGTGGGCCATTCGCAATCGCCCTGTTGGCAATTCAGGAAACCATCTTTCTCGTGATGAAGAACGAATCATGGCTCACGAATGGGGTGTGGGGTATTCGCGGAATCCCGCGGCCGTTTTTTGAGCTTGTGAATCCGAGAAATTTCGTGTATGTGTACCTGCTCATCGCTGCCGGGGCACTCTTCCTCACCTATTTTGCCATTGAGAAGGCGATAAACTCTCCCTGGGGCCGCGTGCTTCGGGGAATCAGGGAAGACGAGCATCTCACCTCGATGTCTGGAAAGGACTGCTTCAACTACAGGATGCAGAGCTTCGTTTTCAGCTCAATGGTCATGGGAATCGCGGGTGCACTGTACGTGCACTACACCGGTTTTGTGAGCCCCCAGGTGTTCTCTCCGCTCATGTCCACCTTCATTGTCTGGCTCATGGTGATGGTCGGCGGCACAGGAAACAACAGGGGGGTGGTCCTCGGTGCCTTCATCGTGTGGGCGGTATGGGTAGGGAGTGATTTCCTCACCGATTTCGTGCCTGCGGGCGTTGCCACCCAGATAGGATTCATACGCATGTTCTTCGTGGGGATTATTCTCGGGGTGACGATTCTCATGAAGCCCCAGGGAATACTTACCCAGAAGTTGCTCTCGATCGCAATGTTCAAGGAAGAGGAGATCAAATGAGTGAGGATGGTGCCGTGCGGGTGATTGGAAGAGATAGGGTGGTGTACCAGTTCAGCCCTGAGAGCGAGCCGGCCGCCAGGGTAAAGCCGGGTGAGATCCTCGTTCTTGAAACAGACGACTGCTTCAAAAGCCAGATCAAGAGTGAAGCCGACCTGGTCACTTCGATCGATTTTTCTCATGTAAACCCTGCAACCGGACCGGTGGCGGTTGAGGGTGCCAAAATCGGTGATCTGCTTGTTGTGGAGATACAGCACATTGAGATTGGACACACCGGCTTCATGGTGACGATCCCGGATGAGGGCGCCTTCGGGAAGAGGATAACGACTCCGACAACCAAACTGGTGCCCGTTTCTGAGGGCATGTTTGTGTTCAACCCCAGGCTTTCCTTTCCGGTGAATCCGATGATCGGGGTAATCGGGGTTTCGCCGGGAGACCGTTCGGTTCCCTGTGGTGAGATCGGCGACCACGGAGGGAACATGGATGCGAAGGTCATCACCAGGGGTGCGAGGGTGTACTTCAAGGTCCGGCAGGATGGCGCCATGCTCGCCCTGGGAGATGTGCACGCGGGAATGGGCGACGGCGAGGCAGTGATCTGCGGCGTTGAGATCACCGCAGCTGTCAGGATACGGCTGGATGTGATACAATCTCCACCCTATGTGCCTCAGAGACCGGTGGTCGAGTTGGAGCACAGATGCATCACCGTGGGGCACGGACCCACACTGGACGAGGCTGTGCAGGTCGCCCTCGACGATATGCTCGAGCTGATCCGGTATAAAACACAGATGAGCACCGATGAGATTGCCATGCTGATCAGCGCGGTTGGTGAAGTTCGAGTGTGCCAGATAGTCGACCCGCAGAAGACCGCCCGGGTCGAAATACCAAAAACGATTTTTCTAGATCCCAACGCCGCAGTGTTTCCCTAAATCCCGATTCTCTTGCCAAACTGGTAAGAAAACCTTTTACATCGAGAATGCGGCTTATCCACATTATGGCTATTGCTGCACCACCGGAGTGTATACCAACCTATCCATAGCTGTATAAAAAGGTATGCAGTTTCTCCCCAGTGGGTTCAATCGGTCCCTCCCTTGAATACTGGCGAAAAAAAGTGAATGCTCTTCACTCGGTCATTTCTGATCCTAGCTGGCAATCCATTATATATAGCGAGTTACAGCTGTGCACAGAAGGAGGTTTCCAGCAGAACAAGAAAAAAGTATCGCAGGAATACCGCTGTATGGCATGGATATTGTAAAGAGGGAGAGGGGGAATCCCCCGGAACAATCATTTTAGAGGAGGTGTGGTATGAGAAAAGTGTGTGTGGTTGCACTCTGTGCACTGATCGTGCTTTCCCTCGGGTTTTTCCTCTTCGGCGCAGCTCCAAAGCCGGAAAAGCCTGAAAAGAAGGAGCTCACCTTTGCCTATGCGCCGGGCATCGAAGACCCCTTCATGCGCATGATCGAGAAAGGGGCGAGGAAGAAGGCTGGGGAGCTCGGGGTGAAGCTCATCGTCTCTGAGTACCCGAAAGCCTGGGGACCCGAGAATCAGGTTCCGATCCTGGAAGCCATGATGGCGCGGGGAGGGATCGACCTGCTCATGGCTGTCCCCACTTCGGTCGATGCGCTCATTGCCCCGCTGAAAAAGTTCTATGATCAGGGGGTGGAGATCATCACCTGCGACACCTTCATCGGGGATGGAGACTACTCGAAGTCGAGCAATTACTCCTTCCCGCTTGCCTACATCGGGACTGACAATGAGCTCGGTGGGGAGAAGGTTGCCGAGCACCTGGCGAAGATGATCGGGGAGAAGGGGAAGGTGTACCTCATCAACACCAACCCTGACACCTCTTCTGTCATGGGGAGGGAAAAAGGATTCAGGAGAGGAATCGCCAAATACCCGAACATGAAACTCGTGGGAGTGGACTACTGCCTCGATGTGCAACAGAAGGCTCAGGAGCAGACACTCGCGGCGCTGCAGAAAAATCCTGACATCGTTGGAATATTCGGCGTCAACCTTTTCAGCGCCCAGGGTGCATATCAGGCAGTGGTGAATATGGGGCTTACCGGCGCGGTGAAGATCGCGACCTGGGATGCGACCCTGGACCTGATAAACGCGCTCAAGGAGGGGAAGGTGGACCTCGTGCTCGCTCAGAAGCCTGCAGAGATCGGACAGCTGGCCGTGGAGTGGGGATTCAAGTACCTCACCGAAGGTACGGAGGTACCCAAGAAGGTCATTCCTGGATTCGAGTTCTTCACCAGAGAGAATGTGAACGATCCTGACATGCAGCAGTACATCTATCAGTAAAAAAGAAGGATTGAGGGTATGAAAAAGAGAGGGTTAGGCTACTAACCCTCTCTTTTGCCTGGTATTTCAGCGCCTGTTTGAGAGGCGAAAAGTCTTGTTGCACATTCCCCCATTTTTTGTAGAATAGAGTGGATGAAGGTGTAGCATCTTTTCCAGGGGAGTGAGAATTGATAGGCAACGGCATCGGCACGGTACAACTCAAGAGGAGCTCCAGGCTGCTCATTCCGGTGGCAAAAAACTGGGCCGTAATTTTTTTATTTCTTTTGATCGCGGTCTTCAGCTTCACTGGGAGAGGGTTCTTCAGCCTGACGAATTTCCAGAACATTCTCCATCTCTCCACCATATTTCTCCTCCTATCCGCTGCTGAGACCTATGTGATCATCACAGGCGGGATCGATCTCTCAGTGGGCTTTGTCATGGGGCTCTCATCGGTGCTCTCAGCAAAGATCATGCAGCTTTTGCATGCTGCTGCGCTTCCTCAGCCTGCAAGCATCCTGATCGGAAGCATGGTGGGTATAACGATCAGCCTGATTCCGGGCCTGGTCAGCGGGGCACTCATCGCAAGGCTCAACGTACCTCCCTTCATTGCGACGCTCGGAATGTGGGGAGTGACCAATGGAATCACTCTGCGCATCTGCCAGGGTTTTCCCATCTCTTTTCTTCCGTCAAAGCTCGTTGAGCTTGGAAACGGGTACCTGTTCTACATATTGCCCGGGAGGGCGTTTTCCTTCTTACATAAACCCCCAGGGTTGCAGGATACCCAGATCAGGGAGCTGATTCGGATATTTCCCAATTCTCTTTTGTTCTCCCTCATGGTGCTCTTCATACTCTGGCACGTTCTGAAGCACACGAAGTTCGGACAACACACCTATGCGATCGGCGGGAGTATGGATGCATCGGTCAGAGCAGGCATCAACGTGAAGAAGCACCTCATTGCAATCTACACCCTTTCCTCCTTTCTTGCCGGGCTTGCGGGGGTGTTCAACGTGTTTCAAACAGGCATCGGGAACTTTACCCCCTTCAGCGCAATGTACGAGCTGTTTGCAATCGCAGGTGTGATCATCGGCGGGGCGAGCCTCATGGGGGGAAAGGGCGCCATAGTTGGGTCCTGTATTGGCGCGGTGATGATCAGGCTCCTTGAAAACGGCCTGTCCATCTCAGGGGTCGAGCCCTTCTACAGATTCATTGCAGTCGGGCTCATCCTCATCATGGCAGTCGTGATAGACCAGATGTTTCCCGAGCTGTTTTAGTCGACTGGAGCGCACAAATGGATCCGAACCACAGTTCGGAAAATAAAAAGGGCTTTCTGATTTTTCTTGGGCGCCGGTGGGCGCTGATATTCCTGATTCTGGAATGCCTGGTGTTCAGCTTTACCACAGAGGCTTTCTTCAGCCTGAGAGGCATTCAGATCGTGCTCTTCTACGGAACCACCATCTTCCTGCTCGGAACCGCAGAGACCTTCGTGATCATCACCGGCGGGATAGATCTCTCTGTGGGATTCGTCATGGGGTTTGCGAGCATCGTGTCAGCAAAGCTCGTGGTGCTATTCACCAACATGGGAGTTTCGCCGGGTGTAAGCATACTGGTGGGAGTTCTTTTGACCTGGCTGATCGGCCTCATACCTGGGTACGTGAACGGGAGCCTGGTTGCACGGCTCAACGTCCCTCCCTTCATTGCGACCTTCTCCATGCTCGGCATCACCCACGGGACATCAGAGCTTCTCATACGGGGGGTGCCCGCAAAGAACCTTCCGTACCTCGCAAATGCGATCGGAAACGGCTACTTCATCTACAGCGTTCCAGGCAAGGTTGTTTCATTTTTTCAGAAGCCCGAGATACAGAGGGGAGAGCTTCTCCTGGAGATCATCCCCAACATGGTGGTGATTGCCTTTGTGTTCATCCTGATCTTCGCCTTCATCCTCAAAAACACGAAGTTCGGCCAGCATACCTACGCAATCGGAGGGAGCACGGATGCCGCATTACGGGTAGGGATCAACGTAAAAACCCACCTTATAAAGGTGTACATGATCTCATCCTTTTTTGCCACTCTATCGGGAACCGTTTACATGCTGCAGTACGTCACAGGGAAGGCGGATGCGGGCGCACCCTTTCTGCTCGACGCTATCGTTGCGGTGGTGATCGGAGGGGCGAGCCTCTACGGAGGGATCGGGACCGTCGGTGGCACCATTCTGGGCTGTCTCATTCTCTCGGTGCTCGAAACCGGCCTTCGAATCATGGGTGTGCCTACCTTTGACAAGTATATTGCGGTTGGAGTCATACTGATCCTTGCAGTGCTCATTGATCAGTTTTTCCCTGAACTCATACACAGAGAGGACTAGAAAATGGGGTATGTGCTGGAAGTCAAGAACATCACCAAACGGTTCGGCGGTCTTGTTGCGGTGGACAACGTGAGCATGGGGGTGAATGCAGGGGAGGTCGTCGGTCTTCTAGGAGACAACGGAGCAGGAAAGTCGACCCTGATAAAGATGGTCTCCGGCGTGTACCACCCTGACGGGGGCAAAATATTTTTCATGGGGCAGGAGATACGGATCACCACCCCGATGGATGCGCTTGCCCTCGGTATAGAGACGATCTATCAGGACCTGGCGCTCGCAGAGAATCTCAACGTGTACTCAAATATATTTCTCGGGCGCGAGAAGCTCAAGAAGATTCTCGGTCTCATAAAGGTCCTGGACCATGAGTACATGCTCGTCGAATCCAGGAAGGTGCTGAAAAAGCTCGAGATTGAGGTCCCCTCTCTGAAGAACAGGATCAGCATGCTCTCCGGCGGGCAGCGGCAGGCGGTGGCGATTTCCCGCTCCATGTACTGGGATGCGAAGTTTCTCATCATGGATGAGCCCACTGCGGCTCTGGGAATTGCGGAGCAGAAGAAGGTGCTCGATCTGGTGCGGCTTTTAAAATCTCAGGGGCTCGGAATCATCATCATCAGCCACCAGCTCCACGACGTGTTTTCAGTGGCGGATCGACTCGTGATCATGAGGCGTGGTGAGAAGGTGGCTGAGAGAATCACGAAGGATACTGATCCAAACGAGGTGGTAGGCCTCATCGTGGGAGCGGAAACGGTAAAAAGGTAAGCGGTATGAAGCTTTTTACCAAAACCTTTCTCTTTTTTATAAGTATCATCATCATTCAATCGAACCTTGCCTTCTTCATCATCACGAATATCATCAAAAAGAACAACCAGGAGGATGCGAAGAAGGAGCTCACAGAAGAGGCCTCCCTGGTATACGAGAGCTTCAATGCCTGGAAGCGGAACCTCTGGATTGACCTCATTAATCTGAGGGAAGACGGACGGCTCAAGCGCATGCTCCTGGATCTCAACGGCATTTCGAGCAATAAACAGCTCTTCCCCTACCTGCGGGAGACCGTGCTTGCGGGCGGGATTGACTGCGTGGCAATAAAGAGCACTGAATACCCTCTCGTGGAGCTGATCCCCTACGATTACAGCATATATACCCTCTCAGACCTCGCGCCCCTGAGGAATACCAAGACCCACCCCTACCTCCAGACCGCTCTCCTCGGTAGGGAGCTGAATCTGGTGGGGACCTGCAGCGTGCTCCTGGGCCCTGATTTCACGGTGGATGTGTTTCTGATAAAGCATTTAGGACAGAGTTTCTGTCAGCAGCTCACCGCAGAGAGGAGGTCCAGGGCTTCCTTTGTCATTGGTGATCAGGCGCTCGTGGGAGATTTGAGAGGATTGTCGTTTTTCTCACAGATTGAGATGCTTCGGATGCAGTCGGTGTATGGGGAGTTGTATGACGTGGAAATCGAAGACGGAGGGTACAACATTGCCCTTCACAAGATCGGAGAGCTGCAAACAACCGCCGGTTTGCGCCCGCTCTTTCTTGTGACCTCTGTTTCCAACGCGCCGTTCCAGAAGAGGGTGGTTGCGGTCAAAAGAATCGTCCTCTTCGTTTCACTGCTCGGCGCGCTGCTCACCGCGGTGCTGAGCCTCTTTCTCTCAAGGAACATCTCTAGACCGGTAAAAAAGCTCCTGAGCGGCATGTATCGGGTGAAAACCGGGAACTACGATACAGCGATCAGCATGAAATCCAGGAGTGAAATGGGTGAGCTTCTGCATGGGTTCAACGAGATGGCGTTCAAGCTGAGTCAGGACAAGGCGCAGATGGAGGACTACATACGCGAGATCATCATGCTGAAGGATTACAATGAGAAGATCATCCATTCGATCAGGGCCGGCATTGCGATCATCAACCCGCAGTTTCGCATCGAAAAGGCAAACAGCTCTTTCCTCAAATATTTTGCCCTCGAAGAGCAGCAGGCGATCGGCGCCCGCATTCAGGATACTCCAAACGGTCTCATCGACGGGGATATTTTGGAACATGTGGGGCTTCTCCTGAAAGGCAAAAAAGAGTTTTATTCAAAGGTCAAGAGGTCGAGGGATCACAGGGTGTATGAAATCAAGCTCTATCCCCTTGCAGGAGCACGTCCAGGGGGCGACGGAGTTGCCGGATGCGTGTTCACCATCGATGATATAAGTGAGAAGCTCGAGCTCGAAGAAAAGATATTTCAGGCGGAGAAGCTCTCCTCCCTCAGTGTGCTGTCCGCGGGGGTAGCCCACGAGATAAACAACCCTCTCAGCTCTATCATGAGCAACGTGCAGAACCTCATGGAAGAGGAGTGGGATGAAGAGAGGAAGGTTTCCCTGAGGTGGATAGAGCAGGAAACTCGGCGCATTGCCAGGACAGTGCAGGCGCTTTTAAACTTCACCTCCTCCGATGCCAGGAGCAGGCAGGGATCGAATGTGAATGAAGTGATCATTCAGGTCATCGGCATCATCAAGTACTCCATACCCAGGGATACGGACATCAGTATAGAGACTCGCCTGGAGGAGGACCTTCCAGAAGCGCTGATCAACGAAGACGAGCTTCAGCAGGTCATCATCAACCTGGTTCACAATTCGATCCAGGCCGTTGAAAACAGCGGGATCATCTCAGTCAAGACATCTGCCGGAAGATCCGATCACAGGATCAATATCACGGTGCAGGACAACGGCAGGGGGATACAGAAAGAGCATATTCCACACATATTCGACCCCTTCTTCACCACAAAGCACAACGGACAGGGCACCGGGCTCGGGCTTTCCGTGGTGTACGGAATCGTGCGGAAGCAGGGCGGTCACATCCATGTCGAGAGTACAGTCGGGAAAGGAACCAGCATAACACTGGACTTTCCTGCTCTCTAGGGAATGGGCAGGATTCTATGGAGCAGCGTTTCGAACGTATGCGTGCGATCCTCATCGTCGACGATGAGGAGGGAATCAGACACGGTTTGCGAAATTTTTTTCATAAAAAAGGCTTTGTTGCCTATGAAGCATTTGATTTCCACTCCGCGCTCGCTGCAGTGAAGAGTCATCCAATCGATATTGCCGTCATAGACATCCGCCTCAAAAATGGGAAAAACGGCATAGATCTGCTGAGAGAGCTCAGGAGAATCGAGCCGGATCTCATCGAAATCATCATCACCGGATACGGGAGCATCGACACCGCGGTGACCTCAATGAAGGAGGGAGCAGCGGACTACATCCTGAAACCCATAGACAACAAGAAGCTCCTCGATGTGGTGAGCAAGAACCTGGAGATCCGGGAGCTCAAAAACGAAAACCGATTCCTCAAAAGGGAGCTGATGAACCGATCGGTTCCCCACACCTTCGTTACCGCAAACCAGGGCCTGAAACAGATGATGCAAAATGCTGATAAAATAAAGGACAGTCCGGTTACGGTCCTGATCACCGGAGAGAGCGGGACTGGAAAAGAGGTGCTTGCGCGGTACATTCATTTCACCAGCAACAGGAGACAGGGAAAGTTCGTCTCAATAAACTGTGCATCGCTTTCGGAAAATCTCCTCCTGAGCGAGCTCTTCGGGCACGAGAGGGGCGCCTTTACCGATGCGATCGAGCGCCAGTTAGGCAAATTCGAAATGGCAGACAAAGGAACGCTCTTTCTCGATGAGATCGGAGACATGTCGCCCAATGTACAGGCGAAGCTGCTCCGTGTGATAGAGGAGAGCAGCTTCGAACGGGTTGGGGGCACACGCCGGATCCACGTGGATGCACGGATCATCGCTGCCACCAACAAAGAGCTCACCCAGCTCATGCAGGCCGGACGTTTCAGGGATGATCTCTACTACAGAATCAAGGTGGTGAGCTTCAATCTGATACCGCTGAGAGAGCGACCGGAGGATATTCCGCTCTTGATCGATCATTTTGTCCAAAAGTATCAAAAAATGTACAACAAAGTGGTGCAGGGATTCAGCCCGGAAGCTACCGGGCTTTTGACTCGCTACGAATGGCCGGGCAATGTGCGCGAGCTCGAGAACGTGGTGAATCAGGCAGTTCTTCTGGGTGAAAGAGACTGGGTGGATGCAGCAGACCTGGGAAAGGCGCTTTTCTTCGGAAAAAGAATCGAGGGTCAAGAGGTCGATTTCGATCGCATCAAATCGCTCAAAAAGGCGATGAGGGACATCCTTCAGCTCTATGAGCCCAGGATCATCGAGCACTTTCTGCGGAAAAACCGCTACAACAAATCAAAGACCGCACGGGAGCTCTCCATTACGAGGAAAACACTCGACGACAAGATCCAGAGGTACGATCTCCAGGAGGGGTGAGAAAAGACACGACCTATGAAGCCCGGTGCCTTCATTTCCCTTCAGTACTGTCTGAAAAATCAGTAAGCAGGTTGCAAATTTTTTATTGTGAAGATTTAAATAATCGGATACAATGGAACACTGGACATTTCCAAAAAGGAGGTAGTACGATGAAGTACAAAGTATTGTGTGCGATTGTCATTATCTGTGTGCTGCTGTTGCCCCTGTCGCTGCTCGCTGAAAAAGAGCCGAAGGAGGCGGAGCAGGTCCTCATATTCGGGAGCAGCGGGGATGTGGCACGTCTGGATCCCGCAGATGTGACGGATGGCGAGTCGATTCAGCGTATGGACAACATCTTTGAAGGACTCGTCGAGTTCAAGTCAGGCACAACAGAAATTCAGCCGGGGCTTGCCACCTCATGGAAAATTTCTGCTGACGGGAAGGAGCTTACCTTCAATCTCAGAAGGGGTGTGAAGTTCCACGACGGTACGGATTTCAACGCCGATGCAGTGGTTTTCTCCCTTGCGAGGCAGTATGACCCCAAACATCCCTTCCATCAGTACGGACAGTGGGCTTACTGGGGCTATATGTTCTACGACATCGACCGGGTCGAAAAGGTCGACGACTATACGGTCAAGATCCATATGAAAGTTCCCAACGCCTCTATAATGCTCAGTCTGGCAATGTTTACGGCCAACATCGTGAGCCCGGCGAATGCTGAGAAGTGGGGTGAAGACACATTTGCGCATCCAGTCGGTACCGGCCCTTTCAAGTTCGTGGAATGGGTAAAAGATGACCACATCACCCTCGAGGCCTTTGACGGCTACTGGAAGGGAAGACCAAAGATAGACAGGCTCATCTTCAGGGTGATCCCGGATCCTTCAGCCAGACTCCTTGCCCTTGAAACCGGTGAGGTTCACGGCATCGAGTACCCAAATCCCGCAGACTTCGATCGCATCAAGGCAAACAGCGATCTTGTGCTCATGTCAGAACCGGGTATGAATGTGGGTTATCTGGCGCTCAATGCAGGATATGGATACAATGATGCCAACGAGAATGGTTTGAAAGACTCGAATGAACCGTGGGTGAAAACCGAAGGGTACCATGAAGCTCTTACAAAGAAGAAGGTGCGGCAGGCCATCAACATGGCCATCGACAAAGAGTCGATCGTGAGAGACCTCTACATGGGCACCGCATCGGTTGCCAAGAACGGGATGCCGCCCTTCATGATCGGCTACAACGACGATGTCCAGGACTGGCCCTTTGATCCAGGACGTGCGAAAAAACTTCTGGCAGAGGCAGGGTATCCCAATGGATTTGAGGTTGTCTTCTACGTCATGCCCGTATCACGGCCCTACATGTTCGATCCGCCCAAGATCGGTGAAGCGATTCAGAGTTATCTCGCCGCGATTGGGATCAAGGCGAATATCTACCAGGTCGACTGGGCAACCTACCTCCAGGAAACTCAGTACGGCAAGCATCAGATGTGTCTCCTGGGATGGACCGGCGACAACGGAGATCCTGACAACTTCATGAACGTGCTGTACGGCCCGAACGCCACGTCCATCGGTACAGCCGGGAATTTCGGTTTCTACAACGATATGAAGGCTCAGGAGATTCTGACCGCAGCGCTCCAGACCTTCGATGTTGATAAGCGGGCTGAGTACTACCGCAAGGTTCAGGAGATGATTCATGAGAGCGCCAACTGGGTATACCTCGCTCATGCAAACCAGAACCTCGCGTTCAGAAAAAACGTAAAGGGGTATGTGATGCACCCCACATCGCGTAAGTTTTTCTACCCGTGCTCTATCGAATAGAAGAGCAGGGATACTACACAATGCGTACTGCAGGGCAGTGGAAAACCGCTGCCCTGTTTTCTTTCCCCCTCCGTGGTTAGTCTGCATCGCAAGGAATGAGGTCCTGAGGCACAGTGAGGGGAAAAATTAACAGGTTGAAAAGAGTTGTCTCCATACTTTAAAGAAATTATGATACGTATCATCACAGGCTGTTTCGCATGAAGGTGTAATGCATGAGGTGGTATATCGCAAAGCGTCTGCTTCTGCTCCTTCCGGTGCTCATCGGGGTGTCTATTCTCTCCTTTGCTCTCATTCATCTGGCCCCAGGTGATCCTGCCCGGACCATTGCAGGGGATCACGCTTCAAGTCAGACGATCGCAGCCCTTACGGAAAAGTACGGACTCGATAAACCAATCATAGTCCAGTACTGGATATGGTTTCGTCAGGTACTGAAGGGAGATTTGGGTCGCTCCATCATTTCGAATGAATACATCCTGAAAGAGATACTCGACCGCTTCCCCAACACAGTGGAGCTTTCCTTCTTCGCCATGTTTATTGCAATCGCAGTCGGCATCACCGCTGGAATTATCTCTGCCTCCAAGCAGTATTCTTTGCTTGACTACACCACAATGGGGGTCGCCCTGTTCGGTGTTTCCATGCCAGTATTCTGGCTCGGCATCATGCTCATGATGATTTTCGGAGTGTATCTGAAATGGTTTCCCCTGGGCGGCCGCATCAATGCGCTTATTTCATTGCAACGCGTCACTGGCCTTTACCTGCTCGACAGCATCATAACCTGGAACTGGCCGGCCTTTCTGAGTGCTCTTCGTTACCTGATCCTCCCATCGGTTGCCCTGGGTACCATACCCATGGCCACCATTGCGCGGGTGACCCGCTCGAGCATGCTTGAGGTATTGCGGCAGGACTTCATCAGGACCGAGCGCGCCAAGGGGCTCTCTGAGCGGATGGTCATTTATAAGCATGGGGCGAGAAACGCGCTGCTCCCGGTGATAACGGTCATCGGGCTCAACTTCGGCCTGCTGCTCGCAGGGGCAATCTTAACCGAGACCATCTTCTCATGGCCGGGAATCGGCCGCTATGTGGTGAAGGCGGTGCAGATGCGGGACTACCCTGCTGTGCAGGGATGTGTGCTCTTCTTCGCCTTTCTGTTTGTTGTCGTAAACCTTATTACCGATGTACTGTACGCCTATATCGATCCGCGGATCAAGTATGACTAGTCTAGTGTACATTTTTTGAAGGGAGTTCAGGTACCGAAAGATGGGTCCATCACCTGAAAGATACAGAGCACTGTCAGGACTCCTTAAGAGAAAGCAGGCAGCAGATGAGTTTGCAGAGCACGTACGAAGACGCGGTGGTGCAGGTATGCTCCGAAGGTTCAGAAACAACAAGTCGGCCATGTTCGGGCTCATCATCCTGGTTTTTCTCGTTCTGTGTGCCGCCCTGGCCGACCTCATTGCACCAAACAACCCGATACCTTCACCACCGGATCTTTCCATCGCCCTCAAGCCTGGCTTCTGGAAAGCAGAGGGAGTGCCCGGCATGCCCCTCGGCACCGATGCGTTGGGACGATGCGTGTTGAGCAGGATCATCTACGGTGCGAGGGTCAGCCTCTCGGTCGGGTTTGTCGCAGTGGGCATATCGCTGATTCTGGGCATTACACTCGGAATCATTTCCGGTTATTTCGGAGGATGGGTTGACTCAACCCTGATGCGGATTGTCGACATCATGTTTGCCTTTCCTGCGCTGCTTCTTGCGATCGTCATTGTCGCGGTGATCGGTCAGGGGCTCGACAAGGCCATGATTGCCATTGGAATCGTCTACACTCCCCAAATGGCCCGGATCATCCGAAGCTCTGTGCTGTACATCAAGGAGATGGAGTATATAGAGGTGCAGACGGCGGTCGGCTCGAGCCATCTGCGGGTCATTTTCAGGCATGTGCTCCCAAACAGTGTGGCACCGGTCATCGTGTACGGTACTCTTATGCTCGCAACCGCAATCCTCGACTGCGCAGCACTCGGTTTTTTGGGGCTCGGCGCGCAGCCGCCGACGCCCGAGTGGGGCGCGATGCTCTCCAAGAGCTACTCCTACATCGTGAGCGGTGCGTGGTGGGCTGCGACTTTTCCCGGAATTGCCATACTGTTTTCTGTGCTGGGACTGAACCTCCTCGGTGACGGGCTCAGGGATATACTGGATCCGAGACTGAAGACATAGGGTTGTCCATGGATGAACTGCTTCGAATCAAGAATTTGAAAACCTACTTCTTTACCCATGAAGGAACGGTACAGGCGGTCAATGGCGTCAGTCTTGCCATCGGGAAGGGGGAGACCCTCGGGCTCGTCGGTGAATCCGGATGCGGAAAGAGCGTCACCGCTCTTTCCATCCTCAGGTTGATTCCGGACCCGCCTGGAAAGATCGTGGACGGGGAGATCATCTTCGAGGGAAAGAACCTGCTTGAGCTCGGAGAAAAGGAGATCCGCGATATCAGGGGGAAGAAGATATCCATGATCTTCCAGGAACCCATGACCTCGCTCGATCCTGTGTTCACCATCGGACACGAGATCATGGAGACGGTTCAGCTGCACCAGGGATTGAGCAGAGAGGAGTCGAGGCAGGAAGCGGTGCGGATGCTGAAAACGGTGGGGATGCCCGATGCGGCGAAGCGTATAAAAAACTACCCGCACGAGCTTTCCGGCGGGATGCGGCAGCGTGCAATGATCGCGATGGCGCTTTCCTGTAACCCCTCGCTACTCATCGCTGATGAGCCGACAACCGCGCTCGATGTCACCATACAGGCACAGATTCTTCAGCTCATCAACGAGCTGAAAGGGAAATTTGGCACTGCAGTCATGCTCATCACCCACGACCTCGGCGTTGTGTCCCAGATGTGCGACAACGTTGCGGTTATGTATGCGGGATATATAGTCGAGTACACCGATGTGGATACACTGTTTGAAGAACCGCTTCACCCCTATACCCAGGGATTGAAAAAATCCATCCCCAGGTTGGACATTGATAGCGGGCGACTGGAAATGATCGAGGGACTCGTGCCGAACCTGCTCGATGTGCCTCGGGGCTGTCCCTTCCACCCGCGGTGCAAGTTCTGTTTTGATCTGTGCCTGAAAGAGCTCCCTGAGCTGAAAGCTGTGCGACAGCACAGCACTGTGCAAACACAGAAGCCGGCGGGCCCACAACGGCCGCTTGACACGCAAAAGCCTGTGCATCGGCAACAGCCGGCGCAGGGAAAAAAGCCGGTCAGGGAAACCCATCTGGTCAGATGTCACCTCTACTGAGGAGAGCTGCGATTTGGACAAGACGATCGAAGTGAAAAACCTGAAAAAGTGGTTCTGGACAGGGACAGCCCGTCGCGGAAGAAAAGAAGCGGTGCGAGCCGTTGACGACGTCAGCTTCTCCATACAGCGGAGGGAGGTACTCGGCCTGGTGGGAGAGTCAGGTTGTGGGAAGACCACCTGCGGAAAGGTCATACTCCGTATCATGGACCCTACCGGCGGAAATATCCTCTTCGATGGACATGAAATCACCAGCCTTGACAGAAAAGAGCTCAAGCAGTTCCGCAGGCGGATGATGATCATCTATCAGGACCCCTTCGGTTCGCTCGATCCACGCATGACCGTGAAGAAGACGATCGCAGAACCGATGCGGGTGCACAGGACTGTTCCGCGTGCAGAAATCGAAGACAGGGTCGTTGAAATAATGGAGAAGGTCGGCCTCTCTTCGGATCAGCTCAATCGATATCCTCACGAGTTCAGCGGGGGTCAGCGACAGAGAATCGGCATCGCACGTGCGCTGGGGATTAACCCGGAGTTCATCGTTGCGGACGAGCCAGTTTCCGCGCTCGATGTTTCGATCCAGGCACAGATCCTCAATCTTCTGCAGGACCTGCAGAAGGAGTTCGGGATCACGCTCCTTTTTATCTCCCATGATTTGAGCGTGGTACGGCACATCAGCGACAGGGTTGCGGTCATGTATCTCGGCAAGATCGTTGAAATTGCACAGAAAAGCGCTCTTTTCAACGATCCCAAACATCCCTACACCCAGGCGCTCCTCTCCGCAATCCCTCTGCCGGATCCGAAGAAGAGAAGGATGGAAAAGATACTCATGGGGGATGTCCCGAGCCCGGTGAATCCTCCTTCAGGATGCCGTTTTCATCCCAGATGCCCGCATCGAATGGATATCTGCGACAGCCGTACACCACCGTTCACAGAGGAAAAAGAAGGTCATTTCGTTTCCTGCTACCGGCTTTTGTAGCCAGCCGGCTATAGAAGCCGGCCGGTACCTGGAGACAATCTGTTCTCACCAGGAGTCCTGCCGACGTTGTCTCTATCTACAAGCTGAACGATACCCCGTTTGCCGTTCACCCGCCATTCAGGATCGGTCTGAGAGAGCAGTCGGGCCTGGGCTCTTGGGATATCAACGACTATTTCGCTCTTCATTGTTCTCAGCATCGCAAAGGGAGAGGGAAAGTAGGGTGTAAGCTCCTGAAGACTTTCACAACTGTTCCACCGTCTGTCCTGGAGCAGCCTGCGGTAGTTCACATCCCCCTTCAGTATGATGAGGTCTGACCGCATGAGATCGTTTTTGATATCGCTGGGCAACTCGTTGTAATGGAGGGCGCTGTTCCAGAAGTGGTGGGAGTGGACGTGCATCCTTCCGCTTTTGAGAAAACCAAGCAGCTTGAGGCCAAAAGCGGAGAAGATCCCATCCGAGTCAGAAGCGATAGCGCTCACGGTTTTTTCCACGTCCATTGGCGTTGCATCCGATACATAGATGGGGTGCTTTTTCGCGTGAAAATGAAACACACAGTCGGAAGAGGAGAGGAAATGCCATGCGAGGAGGAGATCGCACACGAGCTCTGATCCCACGTTGTCCAGAATCACGTCGATCCTGCGTGCCTTTCGGAGAAGTGCTGCAAGCCTCTGGGAGTCGTCGATGAGGAGGTTTTCCTCACGGTCGATGAACAGTATCTGCTTCGAGCTCTCAGCCAGGTGGAACATGCTCAGGTCGATCCTGTTACCCCAGAGAGAGTTGAGTACGAGCATCCTGGCCTTTTCACCGGGATTTCTGATCCCTTCGAGGATTTTCAGCAGTCTTTTTCCGGCATCGAGCCCGCCCCCTGGTGAGAGAAGCTCCTTCTCCTTGAGGGGACAGAAGGGGTCCTTTCCGCAGGACGGCGAATCGTGCTCGAAATAGCCGCATGCGATCAGAATACGCAGGTACAGGTAGGCTTCCGCGAAGTAAAAAGGAATGTTCAGCCAGGGCTGATTTATATAAGAGGCGATCGATTCTTTCCAGCTTTTGATCTCCTCCTCTTCGAAGAGCCCGCACCCGATGAGCGGCCGGTCAAAGGGGTTGCTTACCACTCCGTGAAGGATTTCCCGTGCGAGCGCAGAAAGGGCCTGCTTCTCATCTGAGGTCAACTGCTCAAGGGCCAGAAGCTGCTCGATTATCCGTATCTTTCTCTTCTTCATGGTGTTCATTGCGAAGGATCCCGGGTCACCGGTGGAGTAGAAGGGTGGAACTGTATTTTTACTCATACCTGATTCTTCCTCCCAAAATCACCCTCCTCCATCCTTCTTTTTGGATACTCGGAGGGCAGTGACCAAACCCTTTCAAGCTTTTCCCGCGCTTCCGAACAGGTCCCTGTTCTTTCTCTCATAGATCTTTTCAAGCTCATCGCGTGCAGGTCCGAGGTATTTACGGGGATCGAAAACCGCAGGGTTTTCGGTAAGGATTTTTCGTATCACCGCGGTCATGATGAGCCAGCCATCTGAGGCCACGTTCACCTTGCACACTGCACCCTTTACTGCCCGTCTGAGCTGCTCCTCGGGAATTCCGGATACACCCGAGAGGTCTCCGCCGGAGCGATTCAACATGGCCACGTACTCCCGCGGAAGGGAAGAACTTCCGTGAAGCACAATCGGAAATCCGGGCAGTTTTCTGCCGATCTCCTCCAGGATGTCAAAGCGGAGCGCATCCCCTCCGGCAGGTCCGTTCTTCAGCTTATGAATTCCGTGAGACGTTCCGATCGAGACTGCGAGGCAGTCAACTCCGGTTTTTGATATAAAATCGGCCGCCAGATCAGGATCTGTGTAGAGTGATCTGCCATGATTGAGATATTCTTCGACCCCTGAGAGAACCCCGAGCTCGCCTTCGACACACACTCCGTGCGGTCCTGCGTAGTGCACGACTTCCCGTGTGAGCTCCACGTTCTGTTTGTAGGGGAGGGCCGAGCCGTCTATCATCACCGATGAAAACCCATCCTCTATGCAGTCTTTGCACAGCTCAAGAGAGTCCCCATGGTCAAGGTTCAGGGCAACGGGTATGGCAGATCCGACGAGCTCTACTGCACCGCGGACCATGTGACGCACGAGCTCTTTCCCCACATAGTTTCTCACATTCTTTGATACCTGCAGGATTACCGGGGACCTGGTGTTCATACAGGCGGTCAGTATCCCCTGGAGCTGCTCGAGATTTACGAAGTTGTATGCAGGAACGGCATACTGCTCCTCATAGGCTTTTTTGAACATCTGAACCGGGTTGACGAGGCCGATGTCGCTGTAGTGAATCATCCCTTTCTCCTGTGCTCATGAGCAGGGTCGATCCCCTGAGAGAGCGTGTTCTTTCCTCACTAAATATACATCCATCAGGGAAAAGCGAGAAGAACAACGGGGATGGGGGAGGGAAAGAATGAAAAAATACTGCGGACAAATATTTTTCGGTATGGTATAGTGTGAAAAGTGCAAGGAGGTACACAAAAATTTTATGTAGAGGAGGGGGTTCCATGGGAAAGAAAATGGTTCTTATCGCTTTCTTTTTCATCGCTGTATCGCTGTGTGTGCACGCCTCGGGTGAAAAAGTTGCTGTTCTGGGCTCAGAGGAGAATCCCATTATCTGGTCCTTCGTTCCATCAGGTGAGATGGAGCGGGTGGCAGCGGGTGCCCAGTCGGTCGCTGACCTGCTTCACGACTCTACAGGGCTTTTCTTCAGTACCAATGTGGCCACCGAATACGCGGGTGTGATAGAGGCGCTCTCCAGTGACCCGCCTGAAGCACACATGGCGTCTCTGGCAACCTTCGCCTATGTATTAGCTGCTGATAGAGGAGTGGCAGAAGCAGCCCTTGTGTCCGTTCGCTATGGGAGTCCGACCTACAACGGCCAGATCATTGCGCGTGCAGGGAGCGGAATCAGAACCATCGCCAATCTCAGGGGAAAGACCTTCGCTCGCCCGGATCCCCTGTCTGCAAGCGGCTGGATCATTCCAATGCTCACCATGCGGGCTGCCGGGGTCAATCCGGAAACTGACCTGAGAGAGATCGTGGACGCGGGAAGCCACGATGCGGTGGTGGCGGCACTCTACAATGGGGACGTGGATGCAGGCGCAACCTATGTGGACGCCAGAACCCGTATCGAGAAACAGCATCCTGACGTGATGGAAAAGGTGCTCGTGATCGAGCTCACCATCGACATTCCGAACGACGGTGTTCAGTTTCATCCTTCGATACGAGAAGACATTCGCGAAAAGATCGTGAGCGCGCTCATAGAGATAGCCACCACCGAAGAGGGGAAAGCGGCGCTCAAGACCGCCTATCAGTGGACAGCCCTTGAGCGGCATGACGACACCTTCTACGACCCCTTCAGGCAGATGCTCCAGGCTTCTGGACTCAGCATCGATGAGCTGCAGGAATAGTGAAGGCATCTCAAAATCAGGTTTTGATGAGGAGGAAGAGGAATGCTCGAGGTGAAGGAGCTCACGAAGATATACAGCGACGGAACCGTTGCCCTCGACAAGGTGAGTTTTTCGGTTGACCCGGGGGAGTTCCTGGTGATCATTGGGCTGAGCGGCTCTGGTAAGTCAACCCTGCTCCGATGCATAAATCGACTAATCGAGCCCACTGAGGGTCGAATACTCTGGGATGGGGTCGATATCACTCAATCCGAACCGGCGGAGCTTCGCAAGATACGTCGTCAAATAGGGATGATCTTTCAGCATTTCAACCTGGTGAAGCGCTCGAACGTGCTTACCAACGTGCTGTCCGGGAGGCTCGGTTATGTAAACCCGATCTTAAGCGTTTTAAACCGGTTCCCTCCGGCTGATCGAGAAGCGGCGATGCGGGCCCTTGCGAAGGTGGGGATCGCAAACCAGGCCAGAAAGCGCGCCGATGAGCTGAGCGGCGGGCAGCAGCAGCGGGTCGGTATTGCCCGTGCTCTGATGCAGCAGCCTCGAATGATACTCGCTGATGAGCCTGTCGCGAGCCTCGATCCTGTGCTTGCTCACAGCATACTCGGCTACATAGAAAAAATGAACCGGGAAGAAGGCATCACAGTGCTCTGCAGCCTTCACTATCTGGACCTAGTGCAGCGGTATGGGATGCGAGTGATCGGCCTTCGTGAAGGAAAAATCGTATACCGGGGTGACCGTGAGGATATCAGGCGAATGACCGATGAGGAGTTCAAGGAGATTTACGGTCAGGAGGCCGAACGCGTGAGCGTGGGATTCACCCAAAAAGAGGAGTGCTGAAATGGCAGGGAACAGGCAACAGGAGGAAGCCAGGAGTATGGTTTCTCCACCGGTTGCACTGATTTCCTCTCTCATCATTCCTGGTCTGGGACAGTTGTTCGCAGGTCAGCTGCGGCGAGGTATCCTCATGTTCGGTGCCATGGGGAGCATCCTGACCCTCGCCTACTGGAGGATACATCTCCTCGCGCACCGGGAGGTCGGGTTTTTCGCAAAATACGCCAAGGCACTGGATCGAAGACCTTTTTTTGTGATTTTTCTCACCCTGTGTACTGCAGGGCTCTGGGTCTGGAATGCCCTTGACGCGAAGAGACAAACCCTTCCGGAACGACGGGGAGGGAGCGCGATTTTTATCCTCATTGTACTGATATTCTTCACCATGGGGTGGCAGATCAGCCAGATAAATCCGGTCAAGATGATCAGGGAGTTTCCGGACGCGATTCCACCCCTCTCCAAGGTTTTGTGGCCCTGGCAGGCGGCAGTGACCCGGTTAACGGAAGAGATCAGTGCAGGTGCGGAGATTCTCATCGGCTGTGATGAGGAAGCCCCTCCAGTTCCTGAATTGGTTCCTGGTCAGCCATACCTCAAATCAGAGCCCACCTGCGGGGAACTCTCGCGGCTCGATGAAGACAACAATGTGGTAGAGGGAACGATGCTTACCATCATGGGGAGCGGTTTTCAGCCGGACACGGAAACCCAGCTCTGGTGGATGGACTCTCTCGGAAACGAGTTCCGCCCGCGGCAGAAGGGGGAGTACGTCACGGTGACCACGGACAGCACGGGTGGTTTCGAGCTTGAGCTGGTCATGCCCTATCGTCTGATACCCCCGAGCGCCCGGGGACGGCAGATCCATCGGGTGGAAGCACGACAGATATCTGCAGTGGGAGGGCTTAAGATCGCCGAACCGCTCAAGCTCACCCTCGAACGGATGGCAGAGACCATATTCATGGGAATGATGGCGACCATATTCGGTATCATACTTTCCATACCTGTGAGTTTTCTCGCTGCAAGGAACCTCATGTCAGGTTCCTGGATCACCATGGCGATTTACTATCTGACGAGGACGATACTCAACATCGTTCGCGCAATAGAGCCGCTGATCTGGGCACTCATAGCGGTGGTTTGGGTGGGGCTTGGGCCATTCGCGGGCATCATCGCCCTCACCCTTCACTCGGTTGCGGCGCTCGGTAAGCTCTATTCCGAAGCCATCGAGAACATCGATCCCGGGCCCATAGAGGCGATCCAGGCAACCGGGGCCACGCGGCTTCAGACCATCATGTATGCAGTAGTCCCCCAGATGATTCCGCCCTTTGTCTCCTTCTCGATTTATCGCTGGGACATCAATGTCCGTATGTCAACAGTAATCGGGCTTGTGGGGGGTGGTGGAATCGGATTCCTGCTCGTGCAGTATATCCGGCTTCTGGACTATCGGGCAGCTGGTATCGCGGTCTGGTTCATTGCGATCACTGTTGCAATCCTCGATTATGTGAGCGCTGAGATCAGGAAGCGGTTCGTGTAGGGAACATGGCAATAGAGAAGATTGTAAAGCGGGACGGTCGGATCGTACCCTTCAGGCGGGAGAAGATCACGCTGGCCATCCTTTCAGCGGCGATCGCAGTCGGAGGAAGAGACCGCAGGACTGCTGAGAGAATCACGGATGACGTGATCACCATGCTCGAATCCCAGGCATCTCCTGGGAGCTATCCGACCGTGGAAGAGGTACAGGACCTGGTCGAGAAGTGCCTCATCGAGAGAGGACACGCGAAAACGGCAAAGGCCTACATCATCTACCGGTATGAGCACGCACTGAAGAGGGCCGGCAGAGAGAGCCTCACCTATTCTTCCGACAACATACCCTACCAGAAGCTTTGGCTCGCCCTTTCGTGGGGTGTAGACAAGGGCTGTGTCTGGCTGAGCCAGCTTGCGGATTACATCCAGAAGGGTGGGTTTTTAGACCTGGTGAAGAAATCTGAGGAGTTCTACATGAGTGAGCTGGAGGAGGCGCTCCGAAGGATCACCAGACGCATCGATGATGTCAGGATCATCATCGTTTCGGGACCATCATCCTCCGGCAAGACTACGACGACCATTAAGATTGCTGATCGGCTTAAAGAGCTTGGGTATACCCTCGTCACACTGAATGTGGATAACTACTTTTTCGACCTGAAGGATCAGCCAAGGGACCCCGGCGGGGACTACGATTATGAAACTCCCCAGGCGATCGACCTATCTCTTATCAACAGGCACCTAAGGGAGCTGCTTGAGGGGAAGACCGTTCAGGTTCCCTTCTATAACTTCAAGACAGGGAACAGGGAGGGGATATCGGGTGCCCTTTCCCTAAAGCCGAGTGAGATCCTCCTCATCGATTCCCTGCACGGCATGTTCACAGAGATGACCGAGGGGATCGAGGAAGAGAAAAAGTTCAAGCTTTACATAGAGACCCTTTCCCAGCTCAAAGGCGGGGAAGGGCGTTTCGTGAGATGGGCGGACATACGGATGCTGCGAAGAATGGTGAGGGATATGCAGTTTCGCAACTACAGCCCACGCCAGACTCTGGTACACTGGCATTATGTTCGGCGCTCTGAGGTCAGACATATTATCCCAAGGCTCACTGAAGCGCATTTCATTTTCAACAGCTTTCTCCCCTATGAGCTTTCCATTATGAAGCACCGGCTCGGGCGCTATTTTCCCGGGTTTGTCGATGAGTTCCGAAACGATCCAGAAATGGATGACGCCCTGAGCAGAGCGATGAGAGTGCAGGAGATTTTTACAGAAATTCCAGAATGGGAAGACGAACAGGTAGTCCCGGATGATTCCCTCCTGCGGGAATTCATCGGAGGGAGCAGGTATCGTTATTGAAGGATGTTCGCGTCGGGCCAGATTTGAGGAGAATCATAAATAACTGTTACTCAGCGTTCATTTTTGTGCTAAACTTATTATTAAGAAGAAAACCATTGCATGAATCGCGGGTGCTCAATTCCGGAGGATTTGTACTGTGGATTCTGAACGCATAATACCCCTTTTCCCGCTGGGAGTCGTGCTGCTTCCAGGAATGGGGCTTCCGCTTCATATTTTCGAGGAAAGGTACAAGAAGCTCATTGAAAAGTGCCTCAGAGAGAAACGAGAGTTCGGAGTTGTGTTCTACAGCGGAAAAAAAATGCTCCGCGTCGGGTGCACCGCCGGTATTACAGAGGTGATCCGGAACTACGCTCACGGAGAAATGGACATTCTCACTGAAGGACGGCAACGGTTTGTCATCAAAGAGCTTCTGGATGACAAACTCTACATAGAAGCAAAGGTGGAGTTCTTTCAGGATACCCGGGAAGACGTCGATGAACGGATGAAGGACCTCGTGAGAATCGGGACAGAGAGCCTCGTACAGCTCAACCGGGTAAGCAGCAAGAATACCGATCTCGTGGGAGTAAAAAATCTTGATCCGGAATCTCTTTCTTTTCTCATCGCTTCGACCGAAGGATTTACTCTCGAGGAGAAACAAAAATTCCTTGAAATGACCTCCACAACGGAGCGGCTGGAAAAAAGCATCACCTCCATTCAGAAGATTACCGAAAGGCTCAGGCTTTCGAAGGATATAAAGAGGATATTCGGAACCAGAGACGACGCTTCGGAGAGCACACCTCTGTAGTTTTGATACCTGCGGAGTCAAAGACTTTATTGAAGTCTAAGAATTCACCGAAGTCCAGGACTTCTGGTGTTCACAAAATTTTGTGAATCATGTTGGTGAGTCGAGATTGAGACTTTTCGGCCAGTCAGCCTTCAACAGACGGGACAACGCTCTGTCTGCGAGCAGTTTCCCCCCTGTCTGACAGCGGGGACAGTAGTTGCATTCGTTTTCTGCATACACGATTCGCTGGATGGGTGTGCCACATTCAGGACAGGGTTTCCCGAATCTTCCATGTACCGCCATTCCTTCCCGAAAGGCGGTGACCTTTTCTGGAAAGCCGTTTCCTGCACCTGAACGCGATTGCTTACGAAGACGCTGAATCCATTCGATGATGAGTTCACGAGAAGCACGGTAGAGCAGTTCGATTTCATCATCCGTGAGGCGGGAGGTGAGCTTAAGTGGAGAAATCCGCGCTCTGTGCAGTATCTCGTCTGAATAGGCATTGCCAATACCAGAAATCAGCCGGGGGTCTGTGAACGCCCGTTTCAGCGTGTGGTTTTCCATCCTGAGCGCTTCTGAAAAGCTCTCCAGGTCAGAATCCAAGAGCTCGATGCCGCCCCTGTCGAACATGCGCAGTCTCTCCTCTCCTCTGACGGCATGCAGGGATACCCGCCGCTTGGTAGCTGCTTCAGTGAGAGTAAGAGTCCCGTTCTCGAAATCAAAGGCGGCGAGCCCGATTTTTTTTGGAATTTGTGCGTTTTTCTCTCTCCATAGAAAACGGCCCGCAACCATGAGGTGAATGACAAGATAGATATGTTTTTCCATCTCGAGAACGACATGTTTGCCGATCCGCGTGATACCACACACCTTCTTTCCCTGGGCATCTGAAAGCGGCGGATCAACGGTTCTTAGGAGGAACGGGGTCTTCAGACGCACCGCCAGCAGGATTCGTCCCATGACTTTTGACCTGAGGCTTTCAATGTATATTTCCAGATCAGGCAACTCAGGCACATCGTTTCTCCTGTTATCCCTTCTCGAGCTCCAGTCGAACGTCTCCTGCCGCAACCACTGTTTCCGTCCCGCTGCTACCGAGGAGGGAGAGGGTTCCGTCATCAAGAAAACATAACGCCATTCCTCTCATCCTGCGATCCCCACTTTGAACACTCACACGTTTCCCCAGGATCGAACATCTGCGAGAGTACTCGCTCTTTATCGAAGGAAATCCGGATCTCAGGAATTTTTCATACCCGGAAAAGAATGCGTCAAGCAGAAGCGTGAGGAACTCATCCCTGTTCACAGGGCGGCCTGTCAGGATGCTGAGTGCAGTCGCAGGCTGGTCGATGCGGGCAGCTTCCTCCAGCTTCATGTTCAAATTGATGCCGGCACCCAGGACATACCCCTGGAAGGATTCGCCCCTGAAGCTGCCCTCTCCGAGAATGCCTGCAATCTTCTTTCCTGCCACAAGCACATCATTTGGCCATTTGACCTCGGCCTCAGGTCCGTAGTCTTCGATCAGTCTGCAGATGACAAGGGAGAGGTACTGGGTGAGGTTTGTGAGCTGTTTGACGAACACAGAGGGTTTGAGCACAATGCTCATGTAAATATTGCCGGTTGCAGTTGAGATCCACGGCCGCCCCATTCTCCCGTAGCCCTGTGTTTGTGTTTCGGCAAGAATGATCTGCTTGTCGCAAAGCGTCTCGAGCAGTTTCAACGCATAACTGTTGGTCGAATCAATTTCTGAAAAGCGCAGAATGCGGTATTTCTCGATAGGAATCATCGCTGCCATCGTTCATGTGCCGCGGGAAGTGCCCTCTTACGTGCACTTGATCACGCAGAGAATATCTCCTTTGGCCACGTTGCTCCCGGCCTTGTGAGGAATTTTGGTAATCTTACCGTCGCAGTGGGCATCGATGTTGTTGTTCATTTTCATTGCTTCAACAACGGCAATCGTGTCACCGACTTTGACCATTTCCCCCACCTTTTTCTCATACCGTATAATGATACCGGGAAGAGGGACCTTAAGAGCGGACTCACCTTCTTTGAGCTGTACACCGGGATTTTCTTTTTCCGCTTTTGCATTCGAAACCGCGGCTGGCAAAGATTTTCCTGAAGCAGCGTAGGCCCTGGCTCGAGATCGTAAACCTGGGTTTTGCGACACGAAGGGAACACCATCGGGTTCGTGAATCTCCACCTTGAAATATTCATCATCCACATACACATCGAACTTCCTTAGGCCCTCGGGTTTTTCGGGTATTCCCTCCCCTGGATAGGGACGTTTTCCCAACTTTTTAGAAAGACTTTTCCGTACACTTACCTTTGCCTCGCCTTTGAGAAAGAGTATCCCTTTCTCGCGGCATGTGGCAGCGATAAAGATATTTTCATCAGTAATAGGAATTTTGTTCTCTATGAGCATGACTTTTGCGACTTCGATTCCCTTTGATGGATCATCATCGTTTATGAGCCTGGGGCATTTGGTCGTAGGCTCCAAACCCAGCTGCTCCTGTGCGAGCCTCACCACGTCGGGATGCGGGCGAACCGGGGTCCTTCCGTAGTAGCCGAGTACCATGAGACCGTACCCCTCGGCTATCTTCATCCAGGGGCCGATCATCACGTTGTTGAAGGCCTGCTGGAAGTAGAACTGGGAGACAGGGGTGACCGAGGTTCCAAATCCACCCATTTTTACCACTTCACCCATGTTGGCGATCACCTCAGGGTAACGATCGAGTATGTCGTTGTCACGCATCATCTGAGTGTTCGTGGTGAGCGCACCGCCAGGCATAGGGGAAGAGAGAATCATTGGTTCCACCCTCGCTGCTTCAGGGAAATCCTCATAATCCTTCATGCACTCCTTGAATACATCTTCTGCTTTTAGGACCTTGTTGATATCCACCCCCAGATCATAATCGGTTCCGCGGAGCGCATGCCATATGACGACAATATCAGGCTGACAGGTGCCGCCGGACACCGGAGCCATCGAGAGATCTATTCCTGTAGCGCCAGCTTCGAGCGCCGCCTTGCATGTGGTTACACTCGTACCTGCGGTTTCATGTGTGTGAAACCGTATGGGTATCCTCCGTTGGAGCTTGAATCTCGCCCTCTTCACGGTCTGATACACGGTCTGCGGGGTTGCAGTTCCGGACGCATCCTTGAAGCAGAGGGAATCGAAGGGGATGCCAGAATCGAGGATATTTTTCAGCACACGAATATAAAAATCAGGGGTGTGAGCTCCCTCGATACCAGGTGGAAGCGCCATAAGAGTGATGCAAATTTCATGTTTCAGGCCTGCTTCGACGATACACCTTCCACTGAAGTCAAGGTTGTTCACGTCGTTCAGCGCATCGAAATTCCTGATTGTGGTGATACCGTGTTTTTTAAAAAGCTGTGCATGCAGTTTGATGATGTCGCTGCTCTGCGATTCGAGCCCCACCACGTTGATTCCTCTCGCAAGGGTCTGGAGGTTCGCATCTGGTCCAGAAACCCTTCGAAAGGAGTCCATCATGTCAAAGGCATTTTCGTTACAGTAGAAAAAGAGCGACTGAAACCTGGCACCGCCACCCGTTTCAAAGTGGTTCAGCCCGGCCTCCAGCGAAGCTTCTACAGCAGGCAGAAAGTCTTCCGTGAGGACCCGCGCGCCGTACACTGATTGAAAACCATCCCTGAAAGCGGTTATCATCACATCGATCCGTTTTTTTCTCAAATGGAACATGGGTAAACCTTCCTCTCTTCATGTTTTCATGAGAGTGCAAAAATGAAAGATAGCATTCTGTGCTGCAAAGGGCAAAATGTTATCCCTCAATCGACTTTTCTTTCGGGCTGGTGCGTGGTACCCGAAAGCTGGTCCTGTGTGAACTGATGAGATGGGTTTTCACACGGTGGAGAAGCACACCCCTCATGGGAACGGATTTCCCCACAAAGGGCACAGGGAGATGTGTGTTCTGAATCCGTCTCTGCACGCGGCCACGCATATGCATAACCATCTGCCTTCCGTAGACGGACCACCGGCTGGACAGAGTGAAGAGTGACGGATAGGAAAGCTCTCGTGCCCTTTTTGAAGCTTCCTGCTTCAGGAGCATCATCACTGCGCTCAAAGCGGCAATCTGTTTTTTTTCCATAAAGGTTTCCTTAGGTGGACAAGCCGCAATTTAAACAACCCACATTCACGGTTGAAAGATTTTCTTGCCACACAGGCAAGAAAATCGCGAGTAAGGTACTAAAGCGGTATATTCCCGTGCTTTTTCGGAGGAAGCGACTCATTTTTCGTCTTCATCATCTCCAGGGCTTCGATGATCCGTGCTCTCGTCTCTGAAGGTTTGATCAACGCATCAACGTACCCTCTCTGCGCAGCTATATAGGGGTTGTAGAGGAGATCTTCATACTCTTTTATTTTTTCTGTCCTTATCTTGTCGGAATGTCGGGCCGTTTCGATTTCTTTCCTGTAAATGATGTTAACCGCTCCTTCAGCACCCATCACCGCGATTTCCGCAGTGGGCCATGCAAACACCATATCAGCTCCCAGGTGTGAAGAGCACATCGCAATGTACGCACCTCCATATGACTTTCTCGTAATGACGGTGATTTTCGGGACAGTCGCTTCGGAATAACTCCACAGGAGCTTTGCTCCATGGCGAATGATCCCTCCCCATTCCTGATCTGTACCTGGAAGGTATCCAGGCACGTCCGCAAAGGTGATCAGTGGAATATTGAAGGCGTCACATGACCTGATGAACCTGCTCGCCTTGTCCGAAGCGTTTATATCAAGGCAACCAGCCAGAAACTGCGGCTGATTTGCAATAATCCCCACCACCATGCCGCTCATCCGCGCAAACCCGACGATGAGATTTTCGGCATAGTACTTGTGGGGCTCAAAGAAAAATCCGTCATCCACGATATCGTGGATCACATCTTTCATGTTGTAGCCTTTTCGTGGATTGGCTGGTACGATGGAATCCAGATCCGGACACATCCGCTTTGGATTGTCGCCCGGTTCGTAGAAGGGAGGGTCCTCCATGTTGTTGTTCGGTAGGAAACTCAGTAAGGTCTTCACATTTTCGATGGCATCTTCCTCGTTTTCACACGCAAAGTGTGCGTTCCCACTCTTTGTGTTGTGGGTGATTGCCCCACCCAGATCTTCATGGTTTGTTTTTTCACCGGTCACTGCACGGATCACATCAGGCCCAGTGATGTACATGTAGCTGGTATGTTTCACCATGAAAACCCAGTCGGTCATTGCGGGAGAATACACTGCACCCCCTGCGCAGGGGCCCATTATTACAGAGATCTGTGGGATAACTCCAGAAGCCCTGGCGTTTCTGAAAAAGATTTCTCCATACCCCTTGAGGGCGTCTATTCCTTCCTGAATTCGTGCTCCTCCAGAATCGTTGAAGCCGATAACAGGTATTCCCGCTTTTATCGCCTTGTCCATGATCTTGCATATCTTGGCAGCTTGCATCTCACCGAGCGATCCCCCCCTGCAGGTAAAATCCTGGAAGTACGCACATACCGGACGGCCGTTTATCAGACCGTATCCAGTGATCACGCCATCTGAAGGAATCACCTGCGTGTCAAGGCCAAAATTGGTACTCCTGTGCTTTACAAAGAGATCTACCTCGGAGAAGCTTCCGCTGTCGAAAAAAAGATCAATTCTTTCACGTGCAGTGAGTTTACCTTTTTCATGTTGCTTTTTAACCTGATCTTCTCCTCCCATTTGACGCACCAGCGCGCCCATTTTTTCCATTTCATTGATTTTTTCTTCAATCACTCCCATAATACCTCCAGTGATCAACTTTTTAAGTAGCGAAAAATCCACATATGAAGGATAGATTCTGAGGTGAAGTTATTTTAAATGATTATGATCAAAGTGTCAAGTCAAGGAATAGAGAACAGACAATTATGATTGGATTATTCCCGGTTGAGTTGTGTTTACAGATTTGAAATACAGAATTGAAATAGAACAGAGCCTGATCGCGGAATGGCATTCTCAGCAGGCTGTGCAACTCATTGAGTGTCATGATATTATGACACTTTTAATATACATGAGAGAATTGGCACGCTGCTTGCTGAATTATCCTGGAACCCAAAAGAGAAGGACTCCCTGCCTGAAGGAGAAGGCAGGGATGTGGATATTGGAGAGCGTGAACGGCTTGGATGGAGCCGGAAAGGAGAAAAAATATGGCAGGAGAGCTTCCAAGAAGCCCTAATGTATTTCATCCGACGAAACCTTCTGCGGTAGGGTCGCGCAACAGCCTTGCGCAGGAAGGAAGGATTCAGAACGAGGAG